>Ga0163215_100117_pt1 | contig 230794 bp, 229 predicted proteins | sample SynspAceP_FD_185934 | JGI IMG/M metagenome (GOLD analysis project Ga0163215, IMG submission 185934) | Saline lake microbial communities from Ace Lake in Antarctica - Synechococcus sp. Ace-P (Hybrid Assembly) | ecosystem: Environmental > Aquatic > Non-marine Saline and Alkaline > Saline | place... | reverse complement strand
ACTGGGGCAGCGACAGGCTGGCCTGGAACTGGATCCGATTCATAGCCATGGCAGTGACGACTGGTATATGCGTACCAGCCTAGGTCCCAAAAGGGCTGCCTGCGGAGCTTGCTGCCTAATCAAGTTGCCAAAAGACTTCACCAGCACTTCGGTGCCGAAGAAGCGGTAGTCCTTCGGCAGACGCACGGCTTGGCCCAGCGTGCCCTGGTGGTGAGGCATCAGTTCTGGGACGGCATCCAGAAGGCGCTTGATCCCCCGCTGCCTCAGCGAGCGCTCTGATCCTGGTTCTCAGCTGGCCGGGCGGCGTCAATCGGATCCGGTAGTTGCTCGAGTGCCTCCTCAAGCGCTTCAAGTTCCTGGTCATCCATGTCCTTCAGCAACAGGCTGGCCATCGCCCTGGCCTTGTCGGCATTGACATGGATTTGCTGCTTGGCCACAACACCGAAGTCACGGAAGATCTGGCGGCGCAACTCCACCCCCTCCTCGGAAAATCCGGGGCTGATCGTGGCGTTCTGGAGGATGAGGAAGTAGTTGTTGCAGGCCTCGGTGTACCCGATGATCAGGCGAAAGGCTCCCTTCAGGGCCGATGCCACCTGAAACTCCTGCTTGCTCAGGGTGGGCAGCGCCTCCTTGACCGCCGCCGACAGTCGCACGTATTCCTCCTTGCATTGGATCGGCGCAATCGCGATCGCCAGACCAGGCCCCAGCTGGTTCACATCCGTGACGTTGGCCGCGTTGCAGGAGGCCAGGAAGATGTCCAGCCCTCGCAGGCCCTCCCTCGCTTCGGTGGCGAGATCGGCCCGCAAAAAGCGCCGGGTCTTGCGGTTTTCCAGACTGCTGCGCACCACCAGTGTCAACTGGGTGACCACCGCCACGATCAGCACCGGCAGGGCTGTTTTGAAGAACTCGAACGTCTCCATCAGCGGCGAATCCACAGCACCATCCGACCAAGCATGGGGCCACCCCCAGGCCATCCTCCGTGGCGGCCAGATCCATCCCCTTGGCAAGGCATACAGCAACGGCAGCTGACCAGCTGCGCTCAGCTGCAAATGAGCGCAGCTGCAGCTGTGGCCTCATTACTCCTTTGCCCCAGAATGGATCATCAGTTCCCGTCGGCAGCATGGCCCTGCGCTCAGCCAGCGAGTTCCCGCCATCCCCGGAGCCAGAGGCCCTGGGGGACACCTACAGCGAATGCCGCGCGGCGCTGGTGTCGGCCAATCGTTCGCGGGGGGTTCTCAAGGCCCAGAGCGACCGTCGCGGCGTGGTGATTGCCGAGCTGAAACGGGAGCTGGGCGAACTGGAGGCCGACTTGGCTGATGAAGCACGGACCAAGCTGCGGCTGCATGCCCTCAACGCCAAGCTCGGCGCCGTGATCCGCGAACTGGAGGACACCGGTGACGCGATGGTGGGGCTGATTGATGAGAGTGAGCGCCAGAGCGGCTTCTGGCTGGTGGAGATGTTCAGGCGGCTGATCACCCAGGCCAGCCGTTGGCGCCAGGCCAAGGCGCACGCTGCGGCACTCGCCAGTGAATCGGCGGTCGACAGCCAGGGCTCTGCCGAACTCACCCCGCGCCAGATCAACGGCAACTTGATCAACGAACAGCCATGAGCGCGGGTCCATCGATTGCCGATCTGCTTGAGCAGAGCCACCGAGAACTTGCCGGCAGCGATGCCCGGGTGTATCGCCGCGTGGAGGCGCATCTCCAACGCTCAGGTGAAGCCCTGAGCCAGCTGCACGATCCGCCCGATGCTCCTTCCCGGCGCGGCCAGGCCCTGCTGGGCAAAGGCAGCTTTCTCAAGCTGTCGGTGGCAGCCCTCAAGCAGCTGTGCAAGGCGCACGGGATCAAGGGCTACACCAAGTTGAAGAAGCCTGAGCTGGCCAGGATTCTTGAGCGGAACCAGGTGGAGCCCCCACCGCCGCCGTTGGAGTCGTTCAGCAAAAAGGAGCTGATTGGCTTGCTGCGGCAGTTGTTGGCTTAAGAGGCTGGTGGTCGCTCGGCCTCCAGCTTGTCCTTGCAGGTTGAACAAAGCAAACGCCCCTTTTCTTGCCGATAGAGCTGCACGGAGCGTTCGATCTGGACGCCGCAAACCGAACAGGGGAACAGAGGGCTCATCGGTTACGAGGCGTCATCCCCTGGCTAGCGGAACAGGGGCGACAGGATCTGATTCTGATTCATCTCTGATCGCCGTTGGCCGGATCAGCTCAGAGCGGAGCAGCGGCGGCCGGGGCGATGGCTGGGCACTCCAGATTCCCCTGCCATGACCCTCCTCCCGTCTTACCCGCCGTCCAGATGATGCCGGGTCGCCCCTCTCGGGAGACCGCCTTGCAGGTGCGTGACCCACTCGGGCTGGTCAGCACAGCATCGCCCGACTCGCACTGGTAGGTCTTGGGGTTGCCACTGCCCATGCTGCAACCGCTCAGGTTCTTGAAGCTGGCGCGGCTGCCATCCACCAGGGCCTCCTTGCCGAGGTAGGTGGCAAAGGCGATGGGGTTGGGCTCGAAGGGAAGCTGCGCTGCGGACAGGGGCGCAGCAACAGCCACCAGAGCCAGTCCGAGTGGGATCAATCTGCACATAGGGAGGGGTGAATGGGGAACGCAAAGCCTGAGGTGATGGCCTCCTCTTTTCAATCATCCCCCAGATTCACCACTCTCCCTTCAAGGCCGCTGGTCATTCCATCAAGAGGGTGGGCTCGATCGGCGTGGAATCAATCCCTGAGTGCTGGCAAGCAAGAGTCGAACGCGATCGATCCAACATTTCGTCTGCTTTTCTCCTGCCTGAGCATTGAATCGTGTTGCACGACAGCCGGGGCCGTTGTTCGTCGCGCTTTGTCCGACAAAATCGTGTCGTGATTGCGCCCGCCGGCGATGGGCTCTGACACCGTTCGCTTCCTGCTTCGGCCCTGCTGGCTTGGCTGGATCCTGCTCGCCGCCACGCCGCGCGGCATTCTGGCGATCACCTTGGGCGATCAGCCAGGCCCACTGAGCGAAGAGCTGTGCCAGCGCCATCCCGCAGCCGAGCTCGCCGCGGCCGATCCCGAGCTGGAGGGCTGGCTGGCCCAGGTGCTCGCCGCCATCGACGAGCCGGTGCCGCCACCGCCGCTGGATCTGGGCGGCACGCCCTTCCGCCGGCGGGTCTGGCAGGAGCTGACCCTGATTCCCGCCGGCCGCACGGTGAGCTATGCCGAGCTCGCCCGCCGTCTGGGCGAACCCCGCTCGGTGCGGGCCGTGGCCCAGGCCTGCGGCGCCAACCCGATCGCCCTGGCCATTCCCTGCCACCGCGTCATCGGCAGCGACGGCTCCCTGCGTGGCTACCGCTGGGGCCTTGAGCGCAAAAAAGCGTTGCTGGAGCGCGAAGCTGGCCGTCACGGAACCTGAGCCCGCCTTGACAACGGCCATCGCCCTTGGGGCCAACCTCGGCGATCCCGCTGCCACGCTCACGGCCCTGCGGCCGTTGCTGATTCAAGAGCTGGAATCCTGGATGGGTGGGCCTGAGCCGTTGCTGAAACTGCGTTGGTCGCCGCTGTTCCGCACGGCGCCGGTGGGTGGTCCGCCGGGGCAGCCGCCGTTTCTCAATGCGGTGCTGCTGGTGGAGCGGGCTGCCAGCGGCGCCGCCCTGCAAAACAGCGAATCCTGGCCCGATCCGCTGGACCTGCTGGTTCGGCTGCAGAGCCTGGAGGCGCGTTTCGGCCGCCAGCGGCTGGTGCCTTGGGGGCCCCGCAGCCTCGATCTCGACCTGCTCTGGTGTGGTGCCACGGCCACAGCCGCCGATCAGGGGTCGCCGCTCCAGCTGGAGCTGCCCCACCCACGCCTGCGCCAGCGCACCTTCGTGCTGGCGCCGCTGGCGGCGATCGAGCCAGGGCTGGTGCCACCCGGGGGAACCACAACGGCCGCCGCTTTGCTGCAGCAGCTGCTGGCGGGCTCCAAGGAGACACCACCGCAGCTCCTGCCTGGTCGCACTGGCTGGCCTGAGTGGGGAGCATCGCTTCTGGAGTGAACCGCGCCGGCTACGGCAGGCGGTCATGCTGGAATCCCCTCAGCCCTGCTCCATGGCTCCGCTGCCGCCCCCCGAGCCGTCCACCCACCTGGAAACCACGGCGGCCCTGCAGGCCCGCAAGATCCGTTTCGAGCTCAACCGGGTGGTGCTGCCGATGGGGGTGGAGGGCACCTACGGGATCATCCGCCACCCCGGCGCCTCCCTGGCGGTGCCCGTGCTCGACGACGGCCGGGTGGTGATCCTGCGCCAGTACCGCTTCGCGGTGGAACGCCGCATCCTCGAGTTCCCTGCCGGCACCCTGGAAGCGGGCGAAGACCCTCTGGGTTCGATGCAGCGCGAGCTGGGCGAAGAAGCCGGCTTCAGCGCCGCCCGCTGGGACTCGCTCGGTCTGATGCTGCCCTGCCCCGGCTACTCCGACGAGCTGATCCACCTGTTCCTGGCCCGCGAGCTCAGCGCCCTGAGCGAGCGGCCCGCCGCCGACGAGGACGAGGACCTGGAGGTGCTGCTGATCGAGCCCGCCGCCCTCGATGCCGCCTTGGCCAGTGGCGATGAGGCCCTCGATGGCAAGAGCGTCACCGCCTGGTTCCGCGCCCGCCAGCTGCTCGGCCTCGGATGAGTGCGTCCGCCGCCGCCCCGGAAGGGAGCACTCGCTGGCTGTTCTGGCACCGGCGCGACCTGCGCCTGGCCGACAACCTCGGCCTGGCCGCCGCCTGCCGTGCCACCGCTGCTGTCACGGGTGTGTATGTGATCGATCCGGCCGAGCTGGCGGCAGCGGATCAATCAGTGGCGCGGCTGTGGTTTCTCGCCGAGAGCCTGCGCGAACTCCAGCAAGGCTGGCGCGCCGCCGGCAGCCAACTGCTGGTGCTGCACGGTGACCCCGTCGCGCTGCTGCCCAGGCTCGCCGCCACGATCGGCGCGGGCGTGGTGGCCTGGAACCGGGAAGTGGAGCCGGCCGGGCGGGAGCGCGACCGCAAAGTGGCCGCCACCCTGCAGGCCGCTGGCCGGAAAGTGCTCGCGGGCTGGGACCAGCTGCTGGTTCCCCCCGATACCCTCAGCACCGGCAGTGGCGATCCCTATCGGGTCTATGGGCCCTACTGGCGCCGCTGGCGGCAACAGCTGGAGGAGAGGCCCGCCGCCACACTCACCCCCACCCCGGCGCCCAGCGGCCTGCAGGATCTGGACGCGGCTGCGTCCCAGGCGCTGGAGAGCGAGCTGCCCGGCGAGCCGGCCAAGGCGCTTGAGGATCTGGCCAACCTGGGTGCAGCCTTCGCCGGCGCCGAAATCTGCGCCTGCCGGCCTGGTGAGGCGGCCGCCCGAGAGCAGCTGGAGGGCTTCAGCCATGCCGCCCTGCTCAACTACGACTCCGGCCGCAACCTGCCCGGCGAAGCGGGAACCTCCGGGCTCAGCGCCGCCCTGCGCTTCGGCACCCTCAGTCCCCGTCAGGCCTGGGCCGCCGCCCAGGCGATGAGACCGGCCGCCGGCAGCGGGGAGCAGCAACAGGCGATCACCGTCTGGGAGCAGGAGCTGGCCTGGCGCGAGTTCTACCAGCAGGCGTTGTTCCATTTCCCGGCCCTGGCCGACGGCGCCTACCGGGCCCAGTGGCGCCAGTTCCCCTGGGAGAACGATCCTGTTCGCTTCGGGGCCTGGTGCGAGGGCCTCACCGGCGTGCCGATCGTGGATGCGGCGATGCGTCAGCTCAACGCCAGCGGCTGGATGCACAACCGCTGCCGCATGATCGTCGCCTCCTTTCTGGTCAAGGATCTGATCATCGACTGGCGCTGGGGCGAGCGGGCCTTCATGGAGCGCCTGGTGGACGGCGATCTGGCCGCCAACAACGGCGGCTGGCAGTGGAGCGCCAGCAGCGGCATGGACCCCAAACCGCTACGCATCTTCAACCCGTACACCCAGGCGACTCGCTTCGATGCCGAGGGCACCTACATCCGTCGCTGGCTGCCGGAGCTGGCCCGCGTGGCCACCGCCGATCTGCTCAGCGGCACCATCGCGCCCCTCGAACGGCTCGGTTACCCGGCGCCGATCGTGGAGCACCGGCAGCAACAGGCCCATTTCAAGCAGCTCTACGCGTCTTTGCGCTAGCTGTTTGCGCTGAACTGGTTTGCGACAAGCCGGCTCAGGCCGCCAGTGTGGTCGCTGGCTCCTGGGCGCTGAGCGAGAGGGCGCAGACGCGGCGCACCACCTCCACCACACGCTGCTGCTGCTCGGCGGTCAGTTCCGGGAAGATCGGCAGGCTGAGTACTTCGGAGGTCAGCCGCTCGGTGACCGGCAGGCTGCCGGGCCCGTAGCCCAGACCGGCATAGGCCGGCTGGCGGTGGATCGGGATCGGGTAATAGATGATCGTCTGCACGCCGGCGCTGGCCAGTTCCTGCTTGATCCAGTCGCGGCAGGAGCTCTCCGGTAGCCCAAACTCGGCGCTGGCTGGCGAAGGGGTGCAACGCCCCGCGCAACTGGGCAGGCTGTGGGGACAGCGGGGGATGCGCACCACGAACTGGTTCCAGCTGTGCCCCTCGGGTCCGGCTTCCGGCAGCCGCAAACCCGGGGTGCCTTCCAGCTCACGCCGGTAGCTGGCGGCCAGCTGGCTCCTGCGCTCGATCCAGCCCTGCAGGTAGGGCAGCTTGACGTTGAGTACGGCCGCCTGCAGGGCATCGAGGCGGCTGTTGTAACCCAGCGAGGTGTGCAGGTAGCGGCGCGGCATGCCGTGCACGGCCAGCTCGCGGATGCGTTGGGCCAAGGCCCCATCGCGGCAGGTGACAGCACCGCCGTCGCCGGCACCGCCGAGGTTCTTGGTGGGGAAGAAGCTGAAACAACCCGCATCGCCCCAGCTGCCCAGGGCCTGACCCGCCCAGCTGGCGCCGCTGGCCTGGGCGCAGTCTTCGATCACTCGTAGGTTGTGGGCGCTGGCAATGGCCATCAGCCGCTCCATGTCGACGGGGCGGCCGAACAGGTGGACAGGCATCAGGGCGCGGGTGGCCGGTGTGATAGACGCCTCAATTCGCCCCAGATCGAGCAGATACGAGCCTTCCTCGACGTCGACAAAGACCGGCGTGGCGCCGACGGAACTGATCGCCTCGGCGGTGGCGAAAAAACTGAACGAACTGGTGATCACCTCATCGCCCGGGCCGATGCCAAGACCACGCAGGGCCAGGACGAGGGAGTCAGTTCCGCTGTTGCAGCCGATTGCGTGGGGACAGCCGATCGTGGCGGCGAAATGTTGCTCGAACTGGGCAATCGTGGCCCCGCCGATGTATTGCCCACTGCGCAACACCTTCAATACGGCATCTTCGAGGGCTTCACCGAGTTGATGAAGCTGCTCGGTGAGATCGAAGGGGGGCACCTGCATGCGTGGCACCTTAAGCCCCGAAGTTGGGCTTCAGATCCAGGCGGGCTCCTTGCCGGGATGCCACTTGATGTTGCAACCGATCGAGGCGGTCTGCTCCGGATTCACCGGTTCACCGGCCAGCACCGCCTCAAGGGCGGCGCGCAGGTCGCGGCCGTCGGGGGGTTGGCCGTTGCCGGGACGGCTGGCGTCGAGCTGACCCCGGTAGAGCAGCCGATGGTCGGCGCCGAACAGGAAGAGATCAGGGGTGCAGGCGGCCCTGAAGGCCTGGGCCACCGACTGGTCCTGATCGAGCAGATAGGGAAAGCGCCAACCGCAGCGATGGCGCTGGACCGCCAGCTGCAGCGGACCGTCCTGGGGATGGCTGAGCTGGCTGTTGCTGGCGATCGCCAGGATCGTCAGGCGCTCGCCGTAGTCGGCGTCGATCCGGCTGAGCTCCGCTTCCACGTGGATCACGAACGGGCAATGGGCGCAGAGAAACAGCACCAGCACGGGCTCAGCTGGCAAGGCCGCGCTCTCGATGGCTGGTTCCCCCGCAGGTGTTAACAGCGTCGGCAACCGGAAGGTGGGCAGCGCCGTACCAAGGGGAAGCATCGTGGAGGGTGTCAGGGCCAAGGCCAGCTCGGACGATGGATCTGGTGATTGTGGCGTCCATGGCGAGCGCCTGGTTCCGGCAGGATCAGCGCCGCTTGCATTCCCAGCTCTTGTTTCGGACTTCGCCTCGCCTGGCGACCCTCGCCGGCACCGCCCTGCTGCTGGCCAGTTGCACGCCGTCCCACCAGAGCGCCAGCTGGCGGATCTTCCCGCTGCAGCGGCAGCAACCCCACGACGGCCTGGCGGTGGCCAGCCAGCCCGATGGCTATGGCCTCCACCTCTGGCTCGAAACCGACACCACCACCCGGGGCGTGTGCCGGCCCCGCTGGCTGCCGGATGCGACGCGGCTGTTCAACGGCAACGGCTCGGCACCGTTCAGCTCCGGGCTAGCCACTCGCCCGGAGGTGTTCGAGGCCTATGGGCGCCGTGATGTGCGCCAGGCCCTGCGCCGCGAACTCGAAGCGTTATGCGAAACCAGGGCGCCACGGAGCCGCTGGGAATGGAGCGACCCGCCCCGCCGGCTGGAGGAGCTGAAGGTGGAGCCGCTGCCGCCGCTCAAGGAAGAGGACCTGCTACCCGATCCCGAACAGGTGCGCCAGCAGGAAGAGGCCTTGGCGCCGATCCCACCCCAGCCGGAGGACAATTAAGGGCCAGCAGCGCAGACCATTGCCACCGCACCCGCGTAGCCCTCAGGCAGCTGGAGCTCGTGGAGGGCGGTGGCTGGCGGAGACGGCAACGGCGGCGCCAGGATGCCGGTTCCCTGGGCCTTGAGCGTGGCCTCCAGGCGGCACCAGTGCCTCAGGAACGCCAGCCGTTGCTTGCTGGGCGGCAGGGCCTCGATCTGGCGGCAGAGCGCCGGGTCGAAGCAGCGACGGGCGATCGGTTGCCAGCGAAGGCCGGCTCGCTGGCGCTCCACATCAACACCGACGGGGCAAGTGGCGTGAAAGGCCAGCAGCACCAGGGCGCCGGAGTGGGAAATGTTGAACTGGGGAGAAACCTGAGCGGCCAGCTGGGGTTTGCCGCCGGGGCCCACCGTCAGCGGCAACGTGGCGGGGTCCTGGCCGATCAAGCCACCCAGCACCAGGCGCAGTGCCCCACGGCCCAGCAGGCTGCGGTCACGGTCGTCGTCGCGGCGCAGGCGCTCGATCCGGCGCTGCTCCGCCGCCGAGAGCAGGGACTGCAGCAACGGCCGCTGGGCCACCAGGGCGTGACAGCGGCGGTCGATCAGCCAGATCAGCGGTGGGGCCTGCGCGGCGGGATCCAGCTGGGGCCAGGGCTTCGATGGTGGCGGCCAGCGCATCGGCCTGAGCGGTTCGGTCACAGCGACGGCAGGGCGAACCAGAACACGGGTGCGAGCGCTGCGAGAGAATCCCATTCTCTCGACCCCCAGCGATGCTTCTCGATCTGCGCGGCAAGAAAGCCCTCGTCACCGGCATCGCCAACAACCGCTCGATCGCCTGGGGCATTGCCCAGCAGCTGGCGGCGGCAGGCTGCGAACTGGCGGTCACCTACCTGCCCGATGAGAAGGGCCGTTTCGAGGCCAAGGTGCGCGAGCTCACCGCTCCGCTTGAGCCCAGCCTGGTGTTGCCGCTCAATGTCCAGAACCCTGAGCAGATCGAGGCGGTGTTCAGCGAAATCGAGCGGCAGTGGGGCCACTTCGACGTGCTGATTCACTGCCTGGCCTTCGCCGGCAAGGAGGAGCTGGTCGGCGACTACAGCGCGATCAGCCCTGAGGGCTTCGCCCGGGCCCTTGAGGTGAGCGCCTATTCCCTGGCGCCGCTCTGCCGCCACGCCAAACCCCTGTTCAACGAGGGGGCCAGCGTGATCACGCTCAGCTATCTCGGCGCTGAGCGCGCCATCCCCAACTACAACGTGATGGGGGTGGCCAAGGCAGCCCTGGAGGCTTCGGTGCGTTATCTCGCGGCGGAACTCGGCCCCCAGAAGCAGGTGCGCGTGAACGCCATCAGTGCCGGGCCGATCCGCACCCTGGCCAGCTCAGCGATCGGCGGCATTCTCGACATGATCCACAACGTGGAAGTGAAAGCTCCGCTCAAGCGCACCGTCACCCAGCAGGAGGTGGGAAGCACGGCGGCCTTCCTGGCCAGCCCCCTGGCCTCGGGCATCACCGGCCAGGTGATCTACGTGGACGCCGGTTACTGCATCAACGGGATGTGAGCCGCGCTGTGACCAGAGCCCGCATCAACGGGGGCTGATCAGTGTTTCTGAGCGCATGGGCATCACCGATCCCATCCAGTCGATGCTGGTGCTGTGCAGGTTGTAGAAGGCAGCCTCCACCTGCAGGCGGCCGCCGCGCATCAGATCGGTGAGCAGCACGCTGGAGTCGACCAGGTTGCGGGCCGCGTTGAGGGTGTGGAGGCGGGAGGCCTGATCCAGGTCGTGCTGCCCGCCCAGGCTGAGCAGCTCCATGCGGAGCTGTCCCACCACCTGGGCCAGGCTCGGGGTGAGCTTCAGCGCTGGGTTCAGGGCCGCCTCAACGGCACCGCAGCGTTCATGGCCGAGCACCACGATCACCGGCACGCCCAGGTGGGCAACGGCGTACTCCAGGGAAGCGATGGCCGCGGTGGTGGAAAGGGTGCCGGCGTTGCGGACCACGAACAGGTCGCCGAAGCCTGTGTCGAACAGCAGCTCGACCGGCACCCGGGAATCGGCGCAGCCCAGCACCGCTGCCGTTGGATGTTGGCCCGATTCCACCTCGAGCATGCGCTCACGGCTGCTGTGGGGATGGAGCGATTCACCGTCAAGGAAGCGCCGGTGGCCTGCGTGCAGCTCGGCGAGCACCGCCTGGGGACAGTTGTTCAAGCAGCGGCCGACGCGATGCCGGCGATTGTGGACTGCTTGCGTTCATTGACTTCGGCATGATTGGTACCGTCCCGACCGATTGCCCTGTGTCCTCCCTTTCGGACCTCGATCACGGCAGCCCCGTCGGCCGCAGCGGCAGCATCGAGCGCGTCACCGGTGAAACGGACGTGCGCGTGCGCTTGGGCCTCGATGGAACCGGCCTCTGCCAGGTGAGCACAGGCGTGCCGTTCCTCGATCACATGCTGCACCAGCTGGCCAGTCATGGGCTGCTCGATCTGGAGATCACGGCCAACGGCGACCTCCACATCGACGACCATCACACCAACGAAGACGTGGGCATCGCCGTGGGTCAGGCCCTGGCCCAGGCCCTGGGCAGCCGCCAGGGCATCCAGCGCTTCGGCCATTTCGTGGCGCCCCTCGATGAGGCGTTGGTGCAGGTGGTGCTCGACTGCTCCGGCCGTCCCCACCTCAGCTACGACCTGGTGATCCCGGCCCAGCGGATCGGCACCTACGACACCGAGCTGGTCAAGGAGTTCTTCGTGGCGGTGGTGAACAACTCCGGCCTCACCCTGCACATCCGCCAGCTCGCCGGCGTCAACTCCCACCACATCGTCGAGGCCTGCTTCAAGGCCTTCGCCAGGGCCCTAAGGCTGGCGGTGGAGATCGACCCCCGCCGCGCCGGCAAGGTGCCCAGCAGCAAGGGAGTGCTGGAGCAGGCCGGAGGCCGACCCGCAACGTAATGGTTCGTTACGTGATGATGGGGATCAAGTTGTCTTCCCTGCCGCCCGCCCGATGACCGTCGCCCCCAGCCGCCCCGAACCCACCAGCCCAGCCACCGGCTCAGCCGTCGGCGATTACGACCGCGACGATTGGGCGAGTTCCTTCCGCAACGTCGGCAGCGAGCTCACCGGCGTTGCACTCACGCCCAGCTCAGGCACGATCCCGCCAGAGCTGGGCGGCACGCTCTACCGCAATGGTCCCGGCCGCTTGGAGCGCGGCGGTCGCTGGGTGCACCATCCCTTCGATGGCGACGGCATGATCACGGCCCTGCGCTTTGAATCCGGCGCGGCCAGCCTCTGCAATCGCTTCGTGCGCACCGAGGGCTGGGTGGCCGAGGAAGCCGCCGACAAGGTGCTGTATCGGGGCGTGTTCGGCACCCAGAAACCCGGTGGCCCGGCGGCCAACGCCTTCGACCTGCGGCTCAAGAACATCGCCAACACCCATGTGGTGCGGCTGGGCGACAAGCTGCTGGCGCTGTGGGAAGCGAGCTCACCGCACGCGCTCGATCCCGACACCCTGGAAACCAGAGGCCTCGACCTGATGGAGGGCACCCTGGCGGAGGGCGAGGCCTTCAGTGCCCATCCTCGCTTCGATCCGGGCCACCACGGCGAACGGCGCATGGTCACCTTCGGGATCAAATCGGGGCCCCGCAGCACGGTGCGGCTGATGGAGTACGACGCCAGCGCCGCCGGAACAGCTGAACTGAAGGCGGATCAGAAGCACAACTTCCCCGGCTTTGCCTTCCTCCATGACTTCGCGATCACCCCGAACTGGGCGGTGTTCCTGCAGAACGCGATGTCGTTCAACCCGCTCGGCTTCGTATTCGGACTCAAAGGGGCCGCCCAATGCCTGGGCTCCAAGCCCGGAACCCCCGGCGAGTTCTGGCTGATCCCGCGCTCCGGTGGCGGTGAACCGCGACGGGTTTCAGCCCCCGAAGGCTTCGTGTTCCACCATCTCAATGCCTTCGAAGAACCGGATTCCGGTAGCGCCGGCACGCTGGTCGTCGATTCGATCTACTACAACGATTTTCCGACGATCCCCCAGGGCGTCGACTTCCGCTCGATCGATTTCGACAGCCTGCCGGTCGGCCAGCTGAAGCGCTGCCGCATCGATCTGGCCAGTGGCGAGGTCAGCACCGAGCTGCTGGAGCAGCGCTGCTGTGAATTCGCCACGGTGAATCCCTCCCGGGTGGGGCTGAAGGCCAGCTGGGCCTGGATGGCGGTGACCGAAGTGGAAACAGGCAACGCTCCGCTGCAGGCCATCGAAAAGATCAACCTCGACACAGGCGAGCGCCGGCTCTGGAGCGCCGCTCCTCGGGGCTTCGTCAGTGAGCCGGTGATGGTGCCACGCCCGGGCGCAACGGCAGAAGACGACGGCTGGGTGATGGTGGTGGTCTGGAATGGCGCCCGCTGCGCCAGTGATCTGGTGATCCTGCGCGCGGGCGACCTCAGTGAGCAGGCCGTCCTGCCCTTACCGCTGGCGCTCCCCCATGGCCTGCACGGCAGCTGGGCGGAGGCGGCCTGAAAATGGCACGATCTTCTGTTGCTTTTCTGCCCGTGCCGTTTCTAGCTTCGCTGCTGCTGATCACCCTGTTCTGGCTGCCGATGCCGGCGGCGGCATCGCTGTTGCATGTGGCCGGATCGGTGCCCGACACCCTCGGCCTCAAGGACGGGGCCCTGCCCACCTGCCCCTCGGCCAATCACTGCGTCCGGGAAGACTGGCCGCTGGCTGATCCCATCGCTGCCCTCGCCCAGCTGCAGCCGGTGGTGGCGGCGATGCCAGGCACCCGGATTGAAACCGGCGCAGAGCCGGCGGCCACCTACCTCCATGCCACGGCAGAAAGCCGGCTGTTCGGCTTCATCGATGATCTCGAGCTGGCCAGCGACCCCGACCACGGCGTCCTGCAGGTGCGCTCGGCCTCCAGGCTGGGTGATTCCGATCTCGGGGTGAACCGAAAGCGGATCGAGTTGCTGCGCGAAGCGCTCCTCCCTTAAGAAGCGCCCGTTTTAGTGGCGCAGATGACGGGAGAGGGTGGCCTCGGAAAACAGGTGGCCGCGCTCCTGGGCGATCGCCACAACCGCGCTCGGATCGGCGGCGGCATCCACCCGCTGCTTCAAGGCCGGATCGGCTTCCACCTCGACAAGAAAGGCGGTGAGTTGGGACTTGGACACGGGGCTGCTGGCGGGGGACAGCCTCAGTCCTAGTCGGGGCTGCCAATCCCGGCCTCGCCCGGCCCGGGCGGCCGCGCTGGCGGCGGTGGCAGGGGCGTGCGTTGGAGCAGCGGTTTTGGCTCCGGTTCGGGTGGCTCAGGAGCCAGAACAGGCGGTGGTGGCAGGTCGGGCTCCAGCAGCGGAACCCTGGCGGGTTCGGGGATCGGATTCGGGGCCGTCTCCGGACCCACCACCTCCACCGGTGAGCGCTCCACCACCAGCTGGAAGCGGATGCGTTCGCGTTGGTTGATCAGCCGTTGCACCTCCGCCACCTGTTTGGGGGTCGGCTCGCCCGGGCGGCTGGCCCGCACCACCACGCGGATGATCGGCGGGTTCACATCCCAGTTGATCGAGAAATCAGCGATCTGGGCCTCCTGACCCAGTGTCACCGTTTCCCTGGTCAGCAGGGTCTGGATCGTGGTGGCCACCTGGCGCTGGACCAGCTCCTCGCGGCTGCGGCGAACCAGATCAAGGAAGCTGCCGGTGAGCGGCACCACCAACAGAGCGGTGAGGCCGAGGCTGACGATGCCCAGCCGGCTGCGACTCATCTGGTTTCTCAGGCCAGGCCCTGATTTGGCCAACACCAGCAGGCAACCGCTGAGGATGCCCATCAAGTTGGTGAGATACAGCAGCCCGGAGCCGAGCGCCACCGACCACTGGCTAGCGGAGAGCAGCAGGCCCAGGGCGCAGACCGGCGGCACCAGGGCCACGGCGATCGCCGTTCCCGCCAGCGACGACACCGCCTCACTGCGCAACCGGGCATAGGCAGCGATGCCACCGGCCACCAGGGCGATGCCGAGATCCAGCAGGTTCGGGGCCGTGCGGGCCTGGACCTCGCTGCCGAAATCACCCAACCCCGAGAGCCAGCCCAGCAACACCGAAACCCCGACGGCGATCAGGCCGCCCAGCAACAGGGTGAACAGCCCCTGCAGAACCAGCTTCACCCGGCCCCGCAGGATGCCGAAGGCCGTGGCCCGCAGCGGGGTGATCCAGGGGGCGATGATCATCGCGCCGATCACCACCGCGGCGCTGTTGGCCAGCAACCCCAGGCTGGCGATCAGGCTGGAGCCGAGGCTGAGCACGATGAACACCTCGGTGGTCCGGGCGTCGTCTTCGAATTCGGCGATCAGTTCGCGAACTCTCCTGGTCTTGGGATAGGCCGCTGGATCGATGCCTTTGTCGCCGTAATCCGCCGGGTTCACCATCTCAGGGGCGACTCCAGAACAGACAGGGGATCGAGAGCAGCACGGAGCCGCACAGATCAATCACGACGGTGATCTTGAGGTCCCCCATCGTGGGGGTAGAGGGTGCGCACAGCAACAGGGCCCGGATCTACGGCCAGGTAATGCTCAACCGCCCGTTCAATGTTGCGGTGCATCCTCTCGTTGCCCAGACGCTGTCCCAGCTCCGAGCGGCGGATCAGATCCAGCACCGTGGGGTTGAGGCCCGCCAACCAGAGGCTGATTCCCTCCTTCTCAAGGCGCTGCTCGGCTTCGGTGAGCGTTTTGAGGGCGGAGTACTCGATGTCGATCACGGCACTGCCATCGAGCACCACCACCGTGGGCTGGTGCTGGTTCACCTCGGCGCGCATGCGGCTGAGAACGCCGTGGGCATTGGCAAAAAACAGGCGACCCTCGGCGCGGAGGAGCAACAGCCCCGGCCAGCTCTCATCGTGGGGATGGCGCGGCGAGAGAGGCCGGAATACATCGGTGCCGAGCTTGCGTCCGATCGCGTACACCGGCGGGTTCACCTCCTGTTGCACCAGCGCCAGCAGTGACAGGATCACGGCCACCAGGATGCCCTTGAGGGTGCCCAGAAACACCACGCCCAGGAAGGCCACAACGGCCCAGTGAAATTCGGCGGCGCGCACGCGGCGGATCGCCAGGAACTCGCCAGGAGCGATCAGTTCGAATGAATAAACGATCACCACCACCGCCAGGGCGGCCAGGGGCATCAGGGCGATCCAGGGGGCCAGCAGCAGCAGGGTGGCCAGGGCGGCCGCTGCCGTGACCAGCTCCGCCATCTGGCTGCGGGCGCCGGCCTGGCGGTTCACCGCGGTCTGGGTGGTGCCACCGCCGGCTGCCATCCCAGAAAAGAAGCCGCCGCCGATGTTGGCCAGTCCCAGGGCCAGCAGCTCCCGGTCGGGGTTCGGAGAGGGTTCGTCAGAGGCGCGGAACGCCCGTGCCGCTGCGATGCTTTCGGTGAAACTCATCATGGCGATGCCCGCCGCCCCTGGCCAGAGAGCACCGACCAGGTTGAGCTCAGGCCAACTGAGTCTGGGCAGGCCCCGTGGCACCGCTCCCACCAGCTCGACGCCGAAGCGATCGAGCCCCAACAGGGCGCAACTGGCGATCGCCACGGCCACCAGCAGCAAGGGTGCGGGCAGCCTCGGGCACCAGCGCTTCAGGCCAAAGAGCAGGCTGAACAGCCCGACCGAGAGCAGCACCGTGGCGATCGACGCCTGGGGGATCTGACCGAGCAGGGCGGCAAGGTCGCGAAAGAAACCGGCTTTCTCCACATGCAGACCGAGCAACTTGGGCAGCTGATCCACCACGATCACCAGGCCGATGCCGGATTTGAACCCCACCAGCACCGATTCAGAGATGAAGTTGGCGATGAAGCCAAGGCGGAGCAGAGACGCGCCGCAGAGCATCACGCCCACCAGCAGGGCCAGGGTGGCGCTGGCCGCCATCAGGGCACTGGAATCGGCCAGCGGCGAGAGACGGTTCAGCTCGCTGCCCACCAGGATCGCCAGCGTTGTCGTGGTGCTGACGCTCAGGGGCCGGGAACTACCGAAGAGGGCGTACACCACCATCGGCACCAGGGCCGTGTAGAGGCCCACCTGCACGGGCAGTCCGGCCACGGTGGCGTAGGCCATCGCCTTGGGCAGCACCACCGCCGCAGCCGTCAGGCCGGCCACCAGATCCACCCGCGGCAGGGCTTGGCCAACGGCAGATCGATGGAGAAGGGCCTGGATCTGCTTCAAGGCGTGGGTGATGAAACCTGAGTTCTTGCGCAAGTTTCCTCGTTGAAGCTCTCACGCATGGACCAAATCATGGATCCGCTTTCCCCCGTTGGGCTGGGCGGAGAATTCAGAGGAGATGGCCCATCAGCATCATCATTTGAGGGTTTTGATCGAACTGATCCACTCGCGCAACTGCTCAGAGGCCACCTCCTTGCCGCCCAGGCCGAAGGCCACGGCCACGGCCACAGCGATCGAGCCAAAAAGCAAACCGAAAGCAATCGAGACGATCATCGGCGCCACGCCGATCTGCTGCAGGGCCATGGCGCCGGCGAAGGCGATGATCGCCAGCCGGGTGATGGTGGAGAGCATGGGGGCCAGAGGACCCGACGAAGCGACGACCACCTGACTGGCCAGATTGGCCAGGTAAAGCCCGATCGCGAACACCACCAGCCCGGCCATGATCTGGCTGAACACCAGCAGCATCACTCTGAACACATCGGTGAGGGCCGGCAGGGCCAGCACATTCGAGGCGGCGATGCAGGAGAACAACAGGATGGCCAGAAAAGCCACCACACCCACCAGCTCCGAAGGTGAACGCATGCTGTCGTTGGCCTCGGCATTGGCAGCCTTGCCGTACTCCGGCAGGCCGATCCACTGGAACAGACGGTTGAAGCCGACGCCGGCCAGCACGCGATCCACCAAGCCAGCCACGAAGCGGCCCACCAAGATGCCCACGGCCACGATCAGCAGAGCCGTGAAGATCTGGGGCAGGCTCACCAGCACCTGGGCCAGCATGGCGGTGGCCGGGCCTGAAAGCGCCGGGATCTCCAGGGCATCGAGGGCAGCGGTGGCCGTGGGGATCAGCACCACCACATAGACCAGCGTTCCGGCGATCCAGGAGAGCCGTTGGTTGCCCTTGTCAGGGTTGAGGCCGAAATCGGCGCCGGCTTTGTCGAGGCCGCTGGCGGCCACCAAATTGGACACCACCCCCCGCATGGTCTTGGCGATCAGCCAGCCGATCACCGCAATCGCCAGCGCTTTGACCAGCTGCGGCAGGGCACCGATCAGATCTTCGAACAGGCCCACCACCGGCGTGATCTGGGCGCCGAGGTTGAGGGCGCCAAGCACCAGCGGCACGAAAAACAGAATGATCAGCCAGAAGACCAAGTTGGCAACGGTCTCGCCGATCAGCATCCCGGCCGGTGCGTCGTCCTCCTTGCTGTCGAAGAGTTTTTCGTCCAGTCCCAGGTTGGCTGTGGAAGAGCGGACGATCGAGCGCGCCAGCGTGGCCAGCACAAAAGCCACCGTGGCCAGGATCGCGGCCGAGAGCAACTTCGGCAGGTAGGCGAAAATCTGGTTCACCAGCTCGCTCACCGGCTCCGACACCGAGCGCAGATCAAGGGTGTCAAGCGCCGCCAGCAGGGCCAGCACGATCACGATCCAGAACACCGCGGTGGAGAGCCAGCGACTCAAGCGCAGGGGCTTGATGCCTTCACCACGGCCCGAGAGGGTGCGGGAGAGCCGCTCATCGACAGCCAACCTCCGCAGCACGGTGCGGCAGATCTTGGCGGCCACACCGGCCACCAGCCAGCCCAGAAGCAAAATCGCCAACGCCCCCAGCAGATTCAGCACCACTGGCAGCGCCTCAGCACCAAGGGCTGTCAGGTCAACACTGACGGGTGGAGACGCAGGCGTGGCAACAGCACTGAGCGGAAACGGTGGATGCATGGATGGCAATCAAGGTCAAAAGAAAATGGCGATGGCGACAGGCGCTGCTACGGCCAAGGCCACAGCCATCCGTTACAAGCTCGGCACGGAACTAGCCATTGTCAACAAATTGAAGGAATCGGAAGGGAACCGCGAGCTGAGCAAAACTGGTGGGCCAGCCGGCAAATCTGCCAGCCTCCAGTGAAGCTTGCCGCTGCTGGATGAACGACCTGGACACCTGGGATCAGCTGCTTCGCCTGCATGTGGATCAAGCCGGCAGGGTGGATTACGCCGGCTGGCTCAGCCACCATCCCCACACCCTGAGCCACTGGCTGGCTGCACAGACAGCCGAAACCGATGGACGCCAGGAGCATCTGGCCCACTGGATCAACCTTTACAACGCCTTCACCATCCAGGCCGTGCTCAAGGCCTACCCGATCGCCTCGATCCGCCCGACGCTGCTGGGCCTGCCGAACTGGATCGGCTTTCTGGCCTTCTTTCAACGCAAGCGACACAGGCTTGCGAAGCAATGGATCAGTCTGGCCTGGATTGAGAACCGGATGTTGCGTCAGCAGGGCGATCCACGCATTCACTTCGCCATCGTCTGCGCGTCATTGGGCTGCCCGTTGCTGCGCAACGAGGCCTACCGGCCCGAGCTGGTGGAGCAACAACTGGACGACGACCTGAAGCGCTTTGTCAACAATCCAAGCAAGGTGCGTTATGATCCAGAACAGAACATTCTATTTTGCAGCAAGATTTTTCAGTGGTACAAAGCCGATTTTCTTGACGAACATACTTCGCTATCGCATTACATCTTGCCCCATCTGACAACAAGCTCCAAGCCCATCAACAAACAAAATGCTGAATTAAATTCTCAGCCAAGCACGGAGACAAAGACTGAGCCAAGTATAGAGACCACAAACAAGCCAAGGAGTCACCAAAACAATGAGCCACACCTGTCCTTTCTCCCCTATGACTGGAGCCTGAATCAGCGAATGTCTTCATAGAAGCGCTTCATCCGGCCTGGTGGCATGCCAAGGCCCCAGAGAATACCAATGGAGAGATACATCACAACGGCTTTACAGGTTCCCCACTGCCGAACCCGCCGGTCTGAACTGAACACCACCCGGCGGATCAGTTTGATCCTCCCCCTTTTCAGCAACTTGAAGCAAAGATCCCCATCTTCCAGAAGTGGAAGCGATTCATTGAAGCCCCCAACACTCCAGAATGTGTCACGCCGGGTGATCATCACCTGATCACCGAACAGAAGCCGGAACCCCCTAAGGAACAGATGGGGGCGAAACAGAAGCGGCGCCCCATGGGTTTTCAGCAGGTTCAGAGTGGAAATCAACCAGCGGGTCTTGCCATCAGACCGCATCAACGACACGAAGCCAGCGCAGGCGATTGAATCATCCGCCAAGGCACCCCTGGCCACGCTCACCAGATCGGTGGGGATGCGGGTGTCGGCATGGAGAAAACAGAGGAGGGTGCCGCTGGCACGGCGGGCACCTTCGTTCATCTGAATGGCCCTGCCGGCCGTTGAGGTCTGTACAACTGTGATCCCCGCTCCATGGGCGATGGTTGTGGTGGTGTCCGTGCTGCCTCCATCCACCACCACCACGTCCCAGGCTGGCGGGTTGAGGGCCTGCACCGTGCGCAGGGTGCCGAGAAGCCAAGCCTCCTCATTCAGGGTTGGAATGATGATCGAGAGACGCTCCATCGCCACTGCCTAGGAGCTGGTTGCCAGGCCAAAACAACAACGGAGTGGACCGAGTCGCCGGATGATGCCCTCGTACACAGCAAAACTCAACAGCAGGGAAAGAATACAGATGATCAGAAACTTGGCTGTGATGCCAAGCTCAAGCGGCACCACAAACCAGGCCACCACCACCAGCAGCGGCTGATGAACCAGGTAGAGCGGCAGCGCGGCCCCACGTCCATAGCGAAGGATGGGATGGGGGGCTATCAGGAAGCGGCGCGCCAACGCCAACGCAGCCAACACGGCGATCCAGCTGTTAAAACCACGGAAAGCCTGGACAAGAATGAATGCCATCGAATAGCCAGACGGCGGCATCGATGGACTGAGCCCTAACCACACAACGCTCGCCATGCAGGGAACAGCAAGGCTGAGGATCGTCCATCTCTGCTTGTCCAGCACAAGCAAGAAGCCTGGCTGGCAACAGAATAAATAGCCGTAAAAGAAATAAAGAAGATAAAGCGTCAGATTGGCCCAGTCGTCATAAACGTTCTGGAAGCCCGGCCAACCCGGACGCAACAGGGCTTCTGACAGCATCAGCGGCAGAGCCAAGAGCAGGAGCGAAGACCATGACACTGGCCAGGACATCAAGAGTGAAAGACGGCCATGGCTGCGATCATGCTGCAGCCATAACAGCACCGGAAGGCAGAGGAGCGAGATCACCAACAGATAAGCCAGAAACCAGAGATGGGCCCACTCAAAATGACCGACTGGCCGAATTCCATCAAAAAAGTGGGGATAAAACTGCAGGTAGTTCTGGTTCGATCCCGTGTCCTGCAGCTCGTGCAGATAAACCTGTGGAGGCACCAGCAACAGAATGCCAACCAGCAGGGGAACAAGCAACCGCCGCAGGCGTTCCCGCAGGTAGCGCGCAGGGCTGCGCAGCTGCAGGGAGTGCCAGCAGGCAGAGCCAGCCAGAAAGAACAACAACGGCATGTGCCATTGATACAGGAACTGAACCAGGCCAGCCAAGGCTGCACTCTTTTGGGGGTTGACCACATAGAAGACACCGAGTTCTCCGGTGTAGAATACGGCCGCTGCATGGAACGGGATCAACAACAACACGGCGATCAGCCTGGCCCAGTCAAGAGCCTGTGATCGCTCAGGTGTGTGGCTTGCCTGGCTGCTGATCATGAGTGCGTGATCATGGGCATGGCCCTAGAAGCCTGGAAGAACAATTCAAGAAGAAAAGTTATCACTTGAGCAAGGGAACACTATCGCCATAAAGATGATCTCGACAGCGATCTTTCTGTTACGAAGACGCTCAAAGTCAATGAACCAACACGTGAGCTGATGAGTCGGCTGGCTTCCCAAACAACTGCAAGTGCCTGCTCAATCTTCTCTTTCATTCCCGCCTGACTGAGCCTAGCAAGCCAAACAGCATGACTTGCCCATTCGCCATGAATGCTAGGTGCTCATTGCCATGAATCCTTTCTTTCAGCCAGATTTCGATCCAACTGATTTTTTTCAGCTTACTGCCATGGGGCGTGCCGATGACCCTCGTGGTCTACAACAGAGAAGATCATCGAGGAGATCGAAATACTCATAGTGCAGATTTTTATGGATGTTTCTATCTATCACAGGTTGCCAGCTTCTTGCTTTGGCTAGCATTTTGATGCAGCACAGGTCATCCACTAGTTGCCATGACTGGCGATTGAGTGCAATCCTGAAAATGTCCATTTCCGAACCTAAAGACGAAATAGCACTACTAGGGTCTGGTTGATTCAGATCGAGAGATTGTTGATCATGCGTTTGGATTATGGCTCGCTGGCCGGGGCTTTCGTGGGAGCCATCGTGGCCGCTTGGGGATCTGCGACGCAGGCGGAACAGCTGATGGATCAGTGCTTCGAAAACCTTGCAGTTCGTAGTGGGCAGGCCCATCAACGATCCTCAGTCGAGGCAGCCATCGATCTGACATCCTGTGAACTGACTCTTGGCGAAACGCAACAAGCCATTCGATTGCCCCAGCACGCTCAAGCCGAGCCTGCAAAAGCTTCCGATGAAATGCCCGCAAGCCCAGGGGGCACGGAGGATCTCGCCAAACAATCTCAGAATCCGATTGCCAATCTCATCAGCCTGCCCATCGAATTCAATACCATCTCGGGAGTAGGCCTTTCAGAGGCCCGATCACTGAACATTGTCTCCTTCAAGCCGGTCATTCCAGCGAAGCTGGGCAGCAGTGGTTGGAGCCTGATTACGCGCACGATCATTCCATTCGTGAATGCTCCCACCTCTGACACGGGCCGGCAAGCCATCACCGGTATCGGAGACATCAACCCCCAATTCTTCTTCGTTCCCGAAAGCAAAAATGGCCTCACCTGGGGGGTCGGTCCCGTGCTGACACTGCCCACAGCCAGCAACGAGCAGTTGGGGTCAGGGAAATGGAGTGGGGGGCCCGGGGCGGTCGTGGTCGTCACGACCGACAACCTGGTCTTCGGAGCCGTCGCCAACAACCAGTGGTCCTTTGCCGGCTCCAGCCGTCGTGACGAGGTCAACAGCTTGCTTATACAGCCCTTCTTGAATGTCAACCTTGATGGAGGTTGGTACCTGGTGTCGTCGCCGGTGATCACCGCCAACTGGCAAAACTCCGATCAGCAGGGACAATGGACCGTGCCCATCGGCGGCGGATTCGGTCGGGTGTTCCCGATTGGTACCCAACAGGTGAACGCCACCCTGCAGGCCTACTGGAATGCGGCCAAACCCGAGGGCGAGGGGACCTGGTCTGCCCGTGCCCAGATCACCTTTCTATTCCCACGCTGAAGCCGGGCGAGAGCGGTGTGGAGTCAGGCCGTTGTTCGAGCCGGCAGCAGCTTCAGAAACAACGTGGAGAGCAGAATGCTGACCAAGGTGTAAGTGAGAACAGCAGGGATCAGTCCTTTGATGGCGGATCCGTAGACCACCGCCAGCTGGGCAGCCAGGCCCAGATTCCTGGTGCAGGTCACCAGCGCCACGGTTCGTTGCTTGTCAGCATCCCTCTCGGCCAGGCCGTAGCCGATGGCCAGGCTGATCGCCACCATCAAGGCCATCGCCACCAGGGCCGCCAGATTCCCGGCCAGAAAGGGGAACAGGCTGCTGCTGGTGATCACCAGCAGCAGCACGACCACAAGCAACAACAAGGCCGTGGCCACTTGATTGATCACGCCACTCCAGCGCTCACCCCAGGCAGGCTTCCAGGCCTTCAGCAACAGGCCGGCCGCCAGCGGAAACAACTGCACCCTCGTGACCTGCAGCGCCACCTCAGCCGGTGTGATGTCCCAGCCATCCACCGGATTGACCCGGGTGAACAGCTCCACCATCAACGGGACCGAAACGATCGCCAGGATCGCCGCCGAAACCTGGATGCAGGCCGCCAGCTCGGGTGAACTGCCCGGGGAGCTCACGCGTCTCAGCGCCAATGGGGCACTGGGGCAGATCACCATCAAGGCGATGGCAAACCTGGCCGGGGAGGAGAGATCGGCCGTCAGAGGCAGCTCCAGAAGCAGGAGACCTGCCAGGGGCACCAACAGGCAGGTGCCCACCAAAATCCGTGCCATCACCCCGGGGTGCTGGCGCAGGACAGCAAAGGAGGAGGGTTTGAGCCCAAGGCCAAGGGCAAACATCACCGTGAAGATGGCGACACTGACCAACAGAGCAACGATGGGCGGCATTGGAGTCAGCGGAAGTTCAAGAGCAGAGCAGCGCAGCCATGGACCCTGATGCGAGCCTCAGGATCCAGACGCTCCCATGATCAGCAGCGACAACGCCACAATGCCGATCAGGGTGAGCGCAATGGCTGTGAAAATCGTGATGGAGGTCTGATCGATGTAGACAAAATCATCACGCTTCAGCTGCCTCAAGGTGCGCAGGTGCTGGCGGGTTGCCGCCGACATCGAAACGATGCCGATCAGCACGAATCCAATCGCCACCAGCCTCACACTCAGGCCAGCCTGGGAACTGCCCTCAAAGCGACTGGCGTTGATGGCGCCGACGATCTTGTCGAGACCGAAGCCGAAGCTGATCAGCGAGAGGCTGGTGCGGATCCAGGCCATCATCGTGCGCTCGGCCGCCGCCCGGCTGCGCTCTTTGGCCAGTTCGTTGTTGAGGTTGCCCATCAATCTGAGTGTTCACGAAGGCTGTCGGAAGGAATGTCGCCGGCTGCGGAGTGGGCCTGTCTGCGTTTCTGCCCATCCTCCAACTTCTGCTCGGTTTCCACCTCCCGGGCCAGAAAAACATTGAGGAAGGTGCGAATCACCGCCACCACCCCTAACTGGATCAGGTTCTGATTCGAGGGTGAGGTGGTCGTGGCCACGATGTCGGCGGCCAGCTGAAACTCCAGCGCCATCGACAACCAGCTGCCGAAGGTCAGGCGGATGGCATTGAAGGGCCGCGGCTGGCGATAGCCTCGCTGGCGCAAGCGCAGGGCCTGGCTGACGGTGACGACCAGGCCGATCGCCACGCACACCACCGACAGGCCTTCAAGCAGCAGGCGCAGGCCACCGGCCAAGCCGTCGATCCACTCGGCGAACAGGCCTGCTTCCATCGGTCAGCTCCGCACGATGCAGCGGAAGCCCATGTGGCAGGTGGAGGTGTCGATCCCCTGGGCCATGCGCGCCGCCGGCCGGTAGCGGCGGCAGTAGCTGGGGGCGCAGAGAAAGGAGCCACCCTTCACCACCTTGCGGGGCAGGCCCAGGTGCTGGGAGGTGGAATCGATGCTGGCCTCACGGCTGCCACCGCGGGGATTGGGGATCGTGCAGCAGCCCGGCTTGGCCTCATTCCGGTGGCGTTGCCGCTCGGGGTCGGCGGCGTGGTCTTGGTACCAGTCGTCGGTCCATTCCCAGACATTGCCGATGCAGTCGAGCAGGCCATAGCCGTTGGCGGGGAACACCCCCACCGGAGAGGTGCGCTCGTAGCCGTCCTGGCGGGTGTTCTGGTGGGGGAATTCACCCTGCCAGGTGTTGGCCAGCATGCGGCCGCCGGGGTGGAGCTCCGTGCCCCAAGCGAACTCGGCCCGCTCCAGCCCCCCACGGGCAGCCCGCTCCCACTCCGCCTCGCTGGGGAGCTGCTTCCCACTCCAGGCGGCGTAGGCCTGGGCATCTTCGAAGGCCACATGCACCACGGGATGGTGCTCGCGACCCTTGATCGAGCTGCCGGGGCCTTCAGGATGGCGCCAATGAGCTCCGGGGCGATAGACCCACCAGCGGTAGGGATCGCCCTGGCTCACAGACCCCGGCGGGGGGACGAACACGATGGAGGCAGGGGCCAGCAGGGCTGCGTCGGCGCCGGGATAGTCAGCGGGATCAGCGGGCCGCTCGGCCAGGGTGCGGTGGCCCGTGGCCTTCACGAACTTCTGGAACTGGGCGTTGGTGACCGGCGAGCAGTCGATCCAGAACCCTTCCACGCTCACCCGGTGGGCCGGGGCTTCCTCGGGGTAGTGATCGTCAGATCCCATTGAGAAGCTGCCGCCCGGAATCCACACCATCCCCCTGGCCGGGGGGCGGCCTGGGCGGCTGGCCCCCGGCAGGGAGGCGGGGGTAGGAGCGGCGGTCGGGGCCAAAAGGACGGGGTGAAAGGGTGATCAGGCGGGGCTGGACTCAGGAACTACCGAGGGTGGAGGTCATCTTCTCGATGGCATCCCCCACCGTGAAGCTGGCCGCCTTCTGGCGAGGCGGAAACTCCTTGAGGCTTTCCAGTGCCTTGGCCACCCGCGCCTGGGCAGGAATCAACAGGAAGACGTGGTCCAGCATCCAATCCCAGTAGGTGTTGGAGGTGATGTCGGCCCGCTCGTAGGGATCGGTGAGCAGGTTAAAGATCTTGGGGATGCGCAGAACGGTGAACGGTTCAGCCCAGATCTGCAGCGTTCCGGTGCAGCGCTGCTCCATGAACACGAACTTCCAGTTGTCATAACGCAGGGCGGTGAGATCGCCATCATCAGAGAAGTAGAAGTAATCCACCCGGGGGCTGGTGTCGGTCTTGCCGGTCCAGTAGTCGAGCATGTTGTAGCCATCGAGATGCACCTTGAAGGTCTTGCTGCCCACCGTGTGACCCTCCAGGCACTTCTGCTTGATGTCCGGTTCCCCGGCGGCGGCCAACAGCGTGGGCAGCCAGTCGAGATGGCTGACGATGCCGGTGAGCAGGCTGCCGGGCTCGATGTGCCCCGGCCAGCGCACCATCGCGGGTACCCGGTAGGCCCCTTCCCAGTTGGAGTTCTTCTCGTTGCGGAAGGGGGTCATGCCGGCATCGGGCCAGCTGTTCATGTGCGGCCCGTTGTCGGTGCTGTACATCACGATCGTGTCGTCGGTGATGCCCAGCTCATCCACCAGATCCAGCATCTCACCGATGCAGTTGTCGTGATAGATCATCACGTCGTGGTATTCCGATTGCCAACGCCCTGACTGGCCAACGTCCTGGGGACGGGCATGGGTGCGGAAGTGCATGTGGGTGGTGTTGAACCACACGAAGAACGGTTCGCCAGAGGCCACCGCCTCCTTGATGAAGCGCTTGGCCTCCTTCATGAACTCCTCGTCGGCCGTCTCCATTCGCTTCTTGGTGAGCGGGCCGGTATTTTCGATGCGCTGGGTGCCGTCGCCGTTGGCCCAGCAATGCAACACACCCCGGGGACCGAAATTCTTTTTAAAGTTCGGATAATCGGCTTCGGGGGGATAGTCCCGCAGCTCCGGTTCCTCCTCGGCATTGAGGTGATACAGGTTGCCGAAGAACTCATCGAAGCCGTGCATCGTCGGCAGATGCTCGTCGCGGTCGCCGAAGTGGTTCTTGCCGAACTGGCCGGTGCGGTAACCCAGGGGCTGAAGCAGTTCGGCGATGGTGGGATCCTCCGCCTGGTAGCCGGCCTCGGCGCCGGGCAGACCCACCTTGCTGAGGCCGGTGCGGATCACGCTCTGGCCGGAGATAAAAGCAGCCCGACCGGCGGTGCAGCTCTGCTCGGCGTAGTAGTGGATGAACTTGGCGCCTTCCTTGGCCACCCGATCGATGTTTGGGGTCTGGTACCCCATCAGGCCATCGCTGTAGCAGCTGAGGTTGCTCTGGCCGATGTCATCGCCCCAGAGAATCAGAACGTTGGGTTGACCGTTGGGCATGGGTGGCACAAAGAGGCGCAGGAAAGGGCGGGCGATGCCACGCCGAACCATTTTGTTGGCCGTGGCAGGCTTGTTCCACTCAAAAAGTGCAAGCGGCAATGCGGGATTGCCAGACCTTCAGCAGCGTTGAAGAACTGGCGGACCTGCTCCAGGCGACCGGGCTGGATCTCCAGCTCTGCCAGCTCTCCGGCGGGCGCCTGCAAGGGCGGATGGCCCTGAAGGAGCTGGGGGGGCTGAGGCTGCTGCGACTTCAGGTCAACCGCCGGCTTCTCTTTGCTGGTTCCAAGCCGGCCCATCGCCAGTTGGTGGCCCTCGATCTGGCCATGGGCCCGCGGCAGGCCCCGCTGCGGGCCCATGGGGTGGCGATGCTCCCGGACACACTCTTTGGCCTCGACGCCCGCTCGGAGGTGCACCTCTCCACACCGGAGCTGCTCGATCTGGGTGTGGTGATGCTTGAGCGCAGCGTCCTGCAGCAGAGCAGCAACGAATTCGGCGGCCCCGACCTCACGGCGCCCCGCCTGAGCGCCAACTGGCTGGAGGTGGGTCCCGAACGCCATAGAAGCCTGCGCCAGTTATTGCTGACGCTGTTGTCCGCCCCCACCGCGCCCGCCGGCGCGATCCAGGGCGACCTGGTGCCGCTGCTGCTCGAAGCGATGGTGCATGGCTCCGGCTGCAGGGCCGACCTCTGCCCGCCTCCGGCTCGGATCGATCTGGTCAAACAGGTGCAGCAATGGGTGGAGGACCATCCCGGCGAACCAATCAGCCTGGAGACGCTCTGCCGCCAGGCTCACGTCGGCCGCCGCAGCCTGCTCCAGGGCTTCCGGGAACACCTCGGCATGGGCCCGATGGCCTACATCAAGTTGAAGCGCCTGCATGGCATCCGCCGCGAACTGCTCCGGGCCCAGCCTGAATCGGTAACGGTGGCAGGGCTCGCCGCCCGCTGGGGATTTCTCAACCCGGGGCACTTCGCCCGGGATTACCAGCGGTTGTTTGGCGTTCTCCCCAGCCAGACCCTGAACGGCCGCGGCTAGCTAAGGGCAGGGCTGGGCGGTCGCCGTGCTATCCGGATCCGGGAACACCCGCGCCCAGTCGTTGCGCATGCTCACCACGGTCCAGCCGCGCTCCTGGGCCTGATCGAGCGCCAGGTCGAGCTTGCCGACCGGGGAGCGGCGGTCGTAGGCCACCTCCCGCTCGGCGTCGTCATGGCGGATGAGCATCCCCAGGCGGCTGCCGGGCAGGGAGGTCGTCCACTCCAGCATCTGCCGATCGCCATCGGAGTTGCCGAAGGCCGCAATCGGCGGCCGGCCGATCAGCCGCTCGATCGACAAGGGCTTGATCGCCTCATCATTGAGCACCTCCAGTTCGGGCTGCCGCAGAATCATCGGCTTGCCATCACGGACGACGTAGGTGGTGCGGACGCTGGAGCCGATCACCTGCTCCGGTGGAATGCCGTAGAGCTCCTGGCTGATCGCCCGCAGGAACGCTCCACCACCGCCGGAAACGATGTAGGTGCGGAAGCCGTTGACGCGGAGCAGCTCGAGCAACTCCAGCATCGGCACGTAGGTGAGGGAGGTGTAGGGCCGCTGAAGGCCGGGATGGCAGGCGGTGTTGAACCACTCGCGGGCCAGGGCTTCGAAGGCCTGGGGGGTCATGCCCGCGTGGGTGATCCCCACGAGCTCCATCAGCCCCTTCGTCCCCATCGCCAGCGCCGCCTCGCCGTTGCCGGCGGCGGCAGCGGCAACCACGGGATTGGCGGCGAGTTCCGGCCGCTCCTGCAGCAGGCGGCGGGCACGGTCGATGGCAAAGGCCAGCTGGGCGTACATCGGCTGCTCCGACCAGAGCGTGCCGTCGTTGTCGAACACGGCGATTCGCTCGGCCGGAGGCACGTACCCCTCGCCCCCCTCCGTGGTGACGGTGCGAATGAAGCTGAGCAAACGTTGCCGGGCGGGCCCCTCGCGCCAGGAGGGCAGCAGCGGCTGCTCGATCACCGCCCCTGCCAGCGGCGCCGACTCCAGGGCGGCTCCCGTGGCGGCACGCACGGGCAAACCCTGGCCCAGCACTGACGAAGCCAGCAGGGCGGCAGCCAACAGGGGGAGCGATCCGTGGGCCATCAGGGTGGGCTGAGAGGGAACAACATCGCCATTCTGGGGAGCAGCGCCTCAAAGGCCCGGCCGCGATGGCCCAGCCGCCGCTTCTGATCCGGCTGCATCTCGGCGAAGGTCAGGCCCACGTCCGGAACCAGGAACAGTGGGTCGTAGCCGAAACCACCGGCGCCGCGGGGTTGCTCCAGGATCAGTCCCTCACAGATTCCCTCCACCTCCAGCAGCGTGCGGCCACTGGGGTCGGCCACCGCCAGCACGGCGGTGAAACGGGCCCGCCTGTCGCTGCAGCCGGCCAGCTCCCGCAGCAGCCGGGCGATCCGCTCGGCGTCGGTGCTGGCGTAACGGGCGGAGTGGAGGCCAGGGGCGCCGCCGAGGGCATCGACGCTCAGGCCGGAGTCGTCGGCGAGGGCCCACTGGCCGGTGAGCCGCGCCACCGCTTCGGCCTTGAGGCGGGCGTTGGCGGCGAAGCTGTCGCCGGTTTCCTCCACCTCCAGGCCCGGGGGCTGGGGGCGCACGTCGAGGTTCAGGCCCGAGCCCGCCGCGCCCAGCAGGGCCGTGAACTCGCGCAGCTTGCCGGGGTTGCCGCTGGCGATCACCAGCGGCATGGGCGTGGGTTGGATCCGTTCAGTCATCGCGCTACGACCCCGCTCCTACCGCCTCGGCGAACTGCTGCGCCCAGGCCAGCACCGCGGCCACCCGCTCCTGGCTTGGGGCCTCGCAATACAGCCGCAGCAGCGGTTCGGTGCCCGAGAAGCGCAGCATCAGCCAGTGGCTCGGGCCCAGCCGCAGCTTGAGGCCGTCGGTGTTGCTCGCCTCCAGCACGGGCACTCCAGCCACAACCTGCGGCGGCGCCTCAGCGAGCTGGCGCTCCAGCCGTTCGCGGCTGGCCATGTCCTTGAGGCGGAGGTCGAGCCGGTCGTAGGCGCTGCCGCCGCCATGGGCCGCCCGCAGCCGGTCGAGCCGCTCGCCCAGAGGCAGGCCGCCCTCCACCAGGGCCTCCACCAAGAGCAGGGCCACCAGCAGGGCATCGCGCTCGGGCAGGTGCACGCCCACGCCCACGCCCCCCGATTCCTCGCCGCCGATCAGCACCTCACCCTTGAGCATCTCAGCGGCGATGTATTTGAAGCCCACCGGCTTCTCCACCACCTCGCGGCCCAGCCCCCTGGCCACCAGCTCCATCAGGTCGGAGCCGCTCACCGTTTTGATCACCATCCCCGGCAGGCCGCGGGCCCGGGCGAGGTGGTCGATCAGCAGGGGCATGAGCAGCTGGGTGCTGCAGTAGCGGCCCTGTTCATCAATGGCGGCGATGCGGTCGCCGTCGCCATCGAAGACGATGCCCACTGCCGGGCGCCCCGCCGCGGTGGAGGCGCGCACCGCTTCGATCAGCTCGCCGAGATAGGCGGCTAGCGGCTCGGGGGGATGGCCGCCGAAGAGTGGGTCGCGCTGGGAGCGAATCTCACGGATCGCCTCACCGGCTCCGCCAGATCCATCCGCACCGCCGGCGAGCAGGGCGGGCAAGCCGCCGGCAGCGGAGCCATGCATCGGATCGACGATCACCTGCAGCCCCAGCTGCGTGAGGCCCTCCAGCAGGCGGCTGGTGTCGACCTGGCGGCGCAGGCCGCTGAGGTAGTTCGTCCAGCCATCGAAGCGGGGGGTGACGCCGGGCACCGGCACGGTGAGGCCACCGGCCTCCAAGCGGCGCTCGACCCGGGCGGTGAAATCGCCTTCCACCGAACCGCCGAAGTGACCCTTGATCTTCAGGCCCAGCCATTCGGGCGGGTTGTGGCTGGCGGTGATCACCAGGGCCCCGAGGGCGCCCCGCTCGACCACCGCCCAGCTGCAGGCGGGGGTGGGCACGGGCGTGTCGGTGAGCAGGGGCTCAAGGCCGGCCCCGCGCACGGCACTGCCGATGGCTTCGGCCAGCTCCGGGGCCAGGAAGCGGCGGTCATAGCCGATCACCACCTCCCGACTCGTGAGGCCTTCGGGCGCGGAATGCTCCAGCTCCCTGGCGGCAGCCGCCGCCACCGGCAGCAGGCGCTCGATGGTGATGTCGACGCCGAGGATGCCGCGCCAGCCATCGGTGCCGAACTGGATCGGTCCTGGCTCCAGGGGCAGGGGTGGGGAAACCATCAAACTGGCGGGCAATACATAGCTCGTAGCAGCAGCTCCTGGCCTGCGGGACAACAAGGTGCCGGCCTGGTGGCAGACCACTGGCCGCCCTAGCCTGGGCCGATGCCTTGTGCCGTTGAAGAGCAGGTTGTCACCGACCGATTGCTGCGCAGCTGGCTGCGTTGCCGTCGGCGGGCCTGGCTTGACCGCCACGGCGACCCCAGCCAACGGCTCTGGAGCGCCCATCGCACCCTGCAGCTCGACGACCAGCAACGCTGTTTCGTGGGCCTGCTCGGCAAGATTCCCGGTCAGGGCGAGGCCGCTTGCGCAGCCGGCGACGCCGCGGTGGTGGGCCTGCGGCTGGTGGAACAGGTGCCGGGGGGGCTGCGGCTGGAGGGCCATCCCCCCCTGCTGGTGCGCACCGCCGGCAGCAGCCGCTGGGGCTCCCATGCCTACCAGCCAGCCCTGGCCCGCCAGGGGCGACGGCTCACCCGGGAGCACCGCTTGATGCTGACCCTCTGGGGCCGGCTGCTGGCCGGCTTCCAAGGGGCTCCTGTGAGCCATGGCCTGGTGGTAGCCGGCCATGGTCGCCACCAGGAGCGCGAACAGCTGCCGCTCACCGCTGCCCTGAACCGCCAGCTCGACGACGCCCTGCCCAGGCTGGCCGCCGAGCTGGCCTCTGCGCAGCCACCGCCCCTGGTGAACGACCGCCGCAAGTGCGTGCTCTGCTCCTGGCGCGGAGCCTGCGACCGGGAGGCGGCCGCCGAAGGCCACCTCAGCGAAGTGAGCGGCATCGGCGGCAAGCGCCGGGAGCTGCTGATCGAGCTGGGCCTGCAGCGGCTCTCCGACCTGGCGGGCGCCGAGCCCGAGCAGCTGGCCGATGCCTTGGAGGTGCACGGCGAACAGCACCGGGAGATCGCCGCCCAGCTGGTGGCCCAGGCCCGGGTGCAGCAGCAAGGCACGCCGGTGCGCCTGGAGGCCAGCCCCGCCCTGGCCGACCTGGAGCGGGCGCCGGGGCTGCTGCTCTACGACATCGAATCTGACCCCGATGCCCGCGACGACTTCCTGCACGGGTTCCTGAGGATCAAGCGCCAGGCCGATGGCTCCTGGCCGACCACAACCGAGGGCAGCCAGTACCTGCCGGTGCTGGGGCTGCATGAACACGGCGAAGCCCGGCTCTGGCAGCGGCTGCGCCTGTTGCTCGATCGCCATCCGGGCTGGCCCCTGCTCCATTACGGCGAAACCGAATCGGTGTCGCTCTGCCGGCTGGCCCAGCGGCAGGGGGAAGCGGAGCGGGAGGTGCAGGCGCTGCGCGGCCGCATGATCGACCTGCACAAACGCGTGCGCCGTCATTGGCTGATGCCGGTGAGCAGCTACGGCCTCAAGGCGGTGGCGAGCTGGCTGGGCTTCCGCTGGGGCCAGAAGGGCGTGGACGGGGCCCGCTGCCTGCTCTGGTGGCGCCAGTGGCGCGGCGATGGCAGCGACGCCGGTCGCGGCAGCCGTCACAACCTGCTGAGGATCCTGCGCTACAACCGCGACGACTGCCGGGCCACCTGGGCGGTGGCCACCTGGCTGCTGACTCAGGATCCAGCGGTGGCGGCACTTCCGGCACCCACCGGTGGGGCGCTGAACCCGGCTGGAAGCGAGATCTCCAGCGATTTTTCTGGTGATGGCTCGCCTGATGGCTCGCCCACCAGCAGCCGCTCCGCGCCTAGCGCCTGACGGCGGACCAGGGCCAAGCCGATCCAGCACGCGGGCTGATCCGCACGGGCCGGCAGCCGCTGGCAGGAGGTGATCCGCCCGGCCCGTTGGCCGTTGGCGTCGTGAAGCTGGGTTCCGGTCTCAAGGCCAGCCCCTGCAGCGGCCGCAGCCTGGTCGGGGCACCAGAACCAGCGTCTGAGCTGTTGTTTGACGCCGTCGTAGGTGGCGAGCTTGGCCAGGGTTTCCTGGCCCACGTAGCAGCCCTTGTTGAGACTGACCCGCTCCGCCAGCCCGAGCTCGAAGGGATTGAGATCGTCATTGATCTCGGCCGGCGCCTGGGGCCGGCCCTGCTGCAGCCGCCAACGCTCCAGCTCCGCTGCTGAGAGCTCGCTGCGGGCCGCCAACCAGGGCGCCAGCGAGGCCGGCTCCGCCTGATCGGCGAGCAGCAGCAACCGCTCCGGCCCAGCCAGCCGCCAGCCAGCGCCGGGTTCCGGACCCAGACGCTCCCAGCTGCCGGCTGCCGGCTCGCTGCCGGGCAGACCCGGATCGCCCTCGGCTCCCAGGGCCGTGATCAGCCGGGCCGGCTGCAGGGCGCCCAGCACCACCTGATCGGCGGGGAACAGCACCCGATCGAGCGCCTGGTGAATCGCGCCGCTGTAGCCGGCGGTGATCACCAGCCAGGCCCCACTGGCGTCGACGAGCACCTCGGCGAGCCCCCGCAAGCGGGCGGTGGAGGTGATGCAGCAGGTGGCCAGGCACTGGCCGGGGCGGGCACGCTCCAGGTCCTGGCTGGTCTGGCCATGCAGGAAGCGCAGCACCCCGGCGCCATCCAGCCGGATCACTGCCGCCGCTTGCTCCCAGCGGCAGGGCAGCGGCGGCTGCCACTGCCAGGGATCATCGCGGCGGGAATCGCCCAGGGCTGGGCTGCTCAGGACAGGGCTGCTCAAGGCAAAGCAAACGGGACGTTGACCTCAGCCTTGCAAATCCCTGGCCGTGCTGGCGATCTCCTCCAACAGATACAGAGCGCGCAGCTCCAGCCCGGCCGCCGTCATCGCCGCGAGCCCCCCCTCCTGACGATCCACGATCGTGACCACCCGCTCCACCACATAGCCCGCCTGGCGCAGCTGATCCACCGCCTTGAGCGAAGACCCGCCCGTGGTGACCACGTCTTCAAGCACGGTGATCCGGCTGCCGAGCGCCGGCAGGGGACCCTCCAGCCAGGCGCCGGTGCCATGGCCCTTGGCCTGCTTGCGCACGATCAGGGCATCGAGCGACCGTCCCGCCAGGGCGGCGGCCATCGCCACCCCCGACACCAGCGGATCGGCCCCCAGGGTCAGGCCGGCCACGGCACTCGCCTCCGTCTCCACCTGCTCCAGCATCAGCAGCGCCAGGGCCGCCAGACCCGGACCGCTGAGGCTCACCGGCTTGCAGTTGATGTAGTGGTCGCTGCTGCGCCCAGAGGCGAGGGTGAAGCGACCATGGCGGTAGGCGCGCTCCGCCAGCAGGCTGAGAACCGTGGCGCGGGGCGTGGCGCCGGAGAGGGCGGTTGCTGGGGACGAAGACATGGAGGGCGGCAAGGGCTCGTCGTGACCCCAGCGTCGCCGACGACTGGGCTGTGGAGGAGCAGCTCCTGGGCAAAGCAGGGATCAGCGGCCTAAATTCAAAATCATCCGTTGCCGGTTGCCCAGCATGGGTTCCATCCTCGACCTGCGGCGCTGCGCGGCCAGCACCGCCGCCGGCCTGCTGGCCTGGACGGCGGCACCGGTGGCCGCCGCACCGGTGATCTGCACAACCACCCTGGAGGCTCCGCCGTTGGCCATTCACGGCAACAGGCCGATGGGGCCGGTGGAGGTCACCCGTTGCGGCGTGGTGGAGAGCACCGATGCCCTGATGGACCGGCGGGCCTCCACCTACCGAAGCAGCTTCGCCCGCGGCGTCAGCCTCACCCACCAGATCACCGATCTATTCGGCATCGCCATGGGCGGCGTAGGCGGCAACCGGATCATGGGCCTGGGCTTCCCCGACCAGGCGATCGTCTGGGATGGCTCCAGCATCGGCAACACCACTGAAGCCCTGCTTGAAGAGCAGAGCGCCCCGATCCCCTGGCGCAGCGGCGACCTTCCCAATCAGCTCACCAGCAGCCTCCAAGCCGAAGCCGAGCTATTAGCACCACTGAAGGGTGATTTCAGCCCCGACATGGGCGCTGTCAGGGGGCTGTGGTGAGCGCGGGGGTCTAGCAATCTGGTGAATGCAGCGGGCTCATAATCCGCCTTAGCCGAGTTCGATCCTCGGGACCCCCATCAACCAATACCCCTTCGGCATAACGTATTTTGGGCTTAGCTTGTTTTTTGCCAAGATCTCTATTCCTCTATTTGTCTATATCGGCAGTTCATGATCTAATCAGCACCACCAATTGATAGCCCAAGAAGCACAGCGAGATAGAGTTGCGACGGAATACATCAAGGCAATAAAGTCGCTCCTGCTTGACAATCAGCAGCGCTCATCAGATCAAGATTCTGAAGTCAGAGGGGTCGCGCTCCCTAACTCTTTCTTCCCTGTCGCAATTAGCAGGGGGCCGTGGTGGCCGCAAAGGCCTACTGATTCATTTTCTGCTCGACTCGTGCTTGAATACGAAGCCGAACAAGCTCTTCGACCGCAGCGGGGCCAATCTCAGGCATGCCAACCTCAGCGGTATTCAATGGGATGCCTTGACGCAGCGCCCATCAACTGACCAGCTTGATGGCACCAAAAATAAGCAACCAGAGTTGAAGCAACACCTGAAGCTGAACTAGTGGCCTCAAGATAATTCTCCTTGAAGCCCTCCACTGAGGGAATCTTGCACTCAGCGCTGCAGCAGCCAGCGTAAAAACGAGAGGGCAATGATCAGGCCGATGCCGGCGTTCCAGATCAGCGAGGGCCGCTCGGACAGCCGCTGCAGCCAGCGCGGCAGCCGATCCCTCCCGTGCTCCAGCAGCAGGGTAAACATCAGCAGCAGCGCCACGGGGATACCGATGGCCAACACCAGTTCTCGCGCCATGGGCCCCTATTCCACCAAGTGATCAGCGTATCGAGACTCCTCAGCGCTTGGACAAACACCGCTGCGAAGTTGAAGCGAGGGCATGCCGCGCCTGCGGGGGACGGGGCCTCGGCACAGCCTCAGAAGCCGGAGAGCGCAAATGATCCGAAGTCCTGCAGTCGCAAACAGTCACACAAGAGTGCTTGCGGTCGCCTAGAAAGCGCCCCGCAGAGCCACGGCCATCCAAGGGGCGCACCTAATCTCCACAAGTTACAAATCTTATCCCGCGATAATCGCGTTTGCCAATGTTAGTTCTCAATCGTTCGCTACGCATCGGTGTCGCTGCACTCTCCCTGAGCTGCTTGGCTTCAACCAGCGCCTTTGCAGGTAGCCCGCCGATGCCGACAAAGGACATCGTCGATACCGCTGTTTCTGCAGGCAGTTTCAAGACACTCACCACCGCGCTCACAGCGGCCGGACTCGTTGACACGCTCAAGGGCGAAGGTCCTTTCACCGTGTTCGCTCCCACCGACGAAGCCTTCGCGAAGCTGCCAGCCGGCACGGTGGAGTCACTTCTGATGCCCGCGAACAAGCAGAAACTCACTTCGATTCTCACCTATCACGTGGTAGCCGGAGATGTGAAAGCCGCCGATGTCGTCAAGCTCTCAAGCGCGAAAACACTGAACGGCCAGTCGGTCAAAATCAAGGCCAAGGGCAGCAAGGTCATGATTAACGGCGCCACCGTCGTCACGGCTGACATCGCAACAACCAACGGCACGATCCACGTGATCGATACCGTGTTGATGCCAAAGTAATCCTCAATCGGGCGCTCAACGACGGGCGCCCTTTCCGTGGATACCGCTTGGCGATGCCATTTTCGATACAGCTTACTAATACCTTTTAATGATTGTCTCTAATATTCTTTTTTAGCATTCTTGTTTAGATCTTTGATTTACTACGAAACAAGCAAGTTCGACTTCAGAGAGAGCAAGCATTGCAATTCCCGGCCCAGCACAAGTTCAACCAGCACTCTTTGCTGCCTCTACACCACGTTCAAGATAGGCGGAAAGATGCTTGGTGGTGATATCGCTGATCTGCCTGAGCTTGATATGGCGCCGACCTTTTCCCTTCCCTTCAAGAAAGCCAAAGGCATCGGTGATCAGTGCACCTTTGCTGAACTCAACGCTGACATGCTGCTTGTAGGCAAAAACGCCACCAAACTGGATCTCGGAAGAGAAGAGAATACCGCCGTACTTGACCTCCTCCGATAGGGGATGGATCGTCTGCTTCACCAGGGTGCGTACAGCCTCTACGACCAGAAATTGCTCTTCTCCGAGTAATTGGATGTCTTCCAGAAGGGCTTCAATTGTCTTGGGCATGGAGGGTTTCCTTGGCGACGTGACGAGGAGCTGTGACTGTCACCTCGCCAGCAGCGATCAAAGTGAATGCTGCCGTCTCCCCCCGCCTTGGACCGCCCCCTGCTCCTGCGCGCTGAGCAGCTCAAGCGTCAGTTGGGGGATCGACTCCTCTGGAGCCAGCTGGATCTGGAGCTGAGAGCCGGCGAGCGCCTCGGGTTGGTGGCGCCCTCGGGAGCGGGCAAAACCCTGTTGCTGCGCGCCCTGGCCCTGCTCGATCCGCTGCAAGCCGGCACGATTCATCTGCAGGGCCGCCCGCCGGCGTCGTGGGGTCTGCCCCGCTGGCGCTCGCTGGTGCTTTATCTCACCCAGCGGCCCGTCGCCCATGGGGGAACGGTGGAGGCGAACCTGCGCTCACCCTGGTCATTCCAGGAGCGGCGCGGGCGGGGGGGCTGGCGGCGCGAGCGGATCACGGATTGGTTGGCGGCCCTGGGGCGTGATCCATCGTTCCTGGCCTACGACGCCGAGCGGCTCTCAGGCGGCGAGCTGCAGCTGTTGGCGCTGCTGCGGGCCCTGCAGCTCGATCCAATCGTGCTGCTGCTGGATGAACCGACGGCCTCCCTGGATGGGGCCACCACCGGCGCCGTTGAGGCCCTGCTGATCGCCTGGCTCGGCGCAGGCCCGCGCGCCGCCGTGTTCACCAGCCATGACAGTGAGCAGATCCAACGCTTCGCCAGTCGCACCCTGGAGCTCGCCCGATGACGCCAACCAGTTCGGGGGCTCTGACGATCAGCGATGGCCGCCTGGCGCTCTCCGCCCTGCTGATCCTGGTGAACGTGGCGCTCTCAGCAGCGTTGCGCCTGGGCCTGGCGCGCAGCCTGCTGGTGGCGTCGGTGCGGATGGTGGTGCAGCTGCTGCTGGTGGGCTTCGTGCTCGAGTGGCTGTTCCGCCAGGACAACGCGCCGCTGATCGTGCTGTTGGGGGCGGCGATGGCGATGATCGCCGGGGTGTCGGCCGTGCAGCGCACCCGGCGCCGCTTTGCGGGGATCTATCTCAACAGCCTGCTGTCGGTGATGGCGGCGGCGGCCTTGGTGACCGGTCTGGCGGTGACAGGGCTGATCCAGCCCCAGCCCTGGTACAACCCCCAATATCTGATTCCCCTGCTGGGGATGGTGCTGGGCAACACGCTCAACGGCATCTCCCTGGGGCTCGATCGCTTCATGGAGGGGTTGCGCAGCGGCCGCGATCGGGTGGAGACGGCCCTGGCCCTCGGGGCCACCCGTTGGGAGGCCTGCCAGGAGGTGGTGCGCGACGCCATCCGCGTGGCGATGATCCCCACCATCAACTCGATGATGGTGATGGGGCTGGTGAGCCTGCCGGGAATGATGACCGGCCAGATCCTCCAGGGAGCCGCGCCGGCAGCAGCCGTTCGTTATCAGATTGTGATCCTGTTCATGATCGCTTCTGCCACGGCTCTGGGGGTGTTCGGCGTGGTGGGCCTGGCCTACAGGCGGCTCACCAGCGCCGACCATCAACTGCGGCTCGATCGCTTGACCAGTGTTAGCAAGCAGGGGTGAGCTGAGGGTGTGTGGGTATGGGTATGGGTATGGGCGGATGGAGGAGCCCATGCTGGCAATGGGGCCATCGTTCTCCCGCAGATAGAATCAAGGGAAACAACAGTTGAATCTCACTTGAAGAAACTTATTGGGCCACTGCGCAGAGCGTTGTTCTATGGCGTGATTAGCTATGGCGGGCTTGTTCTGATTAACAACTCAGAACTGAACCTCCCCAACATGTGGATTGCCTATCTGCCGATGTTTATCGGTGTCTACGTGCTGACGCAGTGGATCGATCAGAAGATTGGGAGTTGAGCTGAATCCGGCTGCCAGGCGAAGGGCAACGGCAGTGGCCTGTTTCTTGCTCGAGCGAGCTTTGGCTTGAGCAGACCAGCAGGTGGCCGAACCCTTGCCATCGCGCCGGCCGGCCTCTCCCCCATGGCAATCACAACAGTTCTGTCATGTTTGCAAAATTGCTACATGGTCTTTTAGTATCACGATGTCGTTATGACAGCAATCGATGTCACTGGCTTTGGCGCCTCCGCCTGCTCCCCTTGCCGAGACCAAGGCTCGGGTTCGCACCAGTAGGTCCCGCCGCTGGCCGCGGCTCTGGACTGAGCAGAGCCTGTTGCTGGAGCGCCAGCATGAGCGCATCGAGGCCTTGCTGGAGCAGCTGATCGACGGCCATGGCGTGTCCTCAGAGCACTGCTGCCGCCTGGTGCGGTCCCTCGGCCTTCACCTGCGGCTGGAGGAGCGCTGGCTGGATCAGGCGGGCTGCCTCTGCCCAGGCCATCGGGTGGCGCACCGGCAGGCCGCCGCCCTCGCGGCCACCATCCCGGCTGGAGCCAGTGAACGGCTTGGCTGGCTGATGGACCTGCAGCAGTGGTTCCAGCACCACCGCTTCGGCGCCGATGCCGTGGCCTATGCCCGCGCCTCGCTGAGCGACCAGCCATGACCGCCACCCCAGCCGCCCCCCACCTGCGCGAAGACCTGCTGACGCCGCGTTTCTACACCACAGAAATCAACAAGGCGGCCCGCACCGATCTGGAGCCCCAGCGGCCGGCCTTCGAGGCGATGCTCGCCGAGATGGAGGCCGATCACAACCGCGACCATTTCGAGCGCAAGGCGCCGCTCGATCGTTTGTGCGCCCTGGGCCCCGAGGAGAAGCAGGCCTACGAGAGCTACCTGGTGCGCTCCTGTGTTTCGGAGTTCTCCGGTTTCCTGCTGTTCAAGGAGCTCTCACGGCGCCTGTTCATGGCCGATCGCTCCGAACTGGGTCGCCTGTTTCAGCTGATGGCCCGTGATGAGGCCCGCCATGCCGGTTTCCTCAACCGGGCGTTGGTTGCCGAGGGCATTGAGATCGATCTACCAAAACTGAGCACGAAGCGGCCGATCACCTGGTTCCCACTCAGCTGGGTGCTTTACAGCGTCTTCCTGTCGGAAAAGATCGGCTACTGGCGTTACATCCTGATCGACCGGCACCTCAAGGCCCATCCCGACAACGCCTTTGTGCCGCTGTTCGATTTCTTCGAGCCTTGGTGCCAGGACGAGAACCGCCACGGCGACATCTTCAACCTGCTGATCCGCTGCTGGCCAGGCCTGAAGCAGGGCTTCCGCGGCAAGCTGCTCAGCCGTTTCTTCCTGTGGTCGGTGTTTCTCACCCACAGCCTCACCGTCTGCGAGCGAGGCAATTTCTACCGGATCCTGGGCATTGATCCGCACCTGTTCGACGCCGAGGTGATGCGCCAGACCAACCGCACCGCCCGCCGCGCCTTCCCCTGGGTGTTCGACCTGGAGAACAGCCGCTTTCTGGACCTGCGCGACCGGCTGGTGGCCTGCTTCCAGGAGATTCAGGCCGCCAAAGCTGGGCGGAGTTCCCCGCTGCAGCAGCTGGGCCTGAAGCTGCACTTCGCAGGTCTGCTGCTCCGTCAGTTCACCCAGCCGATGCAGCAGGCAGAGGGCGGATGAGCCACGCCCGTATCCGCCTCTATCCAGCGCTGCGGCGCTCTTCGCCATGACCGTTCCAATCCCCGAGACCCCACGTGTGTTCATCGGCTATGACCCGCGCGAGCGGGTGGCCGTGAATGTGCTGGCCGATTCCTTCCAAGCCTGCTCAAGCCTGCCGCTGTTGATTGGCCAGGTTCGGCTCGATCAGCTGGGCGGCATCTACGACCGCGAACACCACCCCAAACAGAGCACTGATTTCTCCTTCTCGCGCTTCTTGGTGCCGTGGCTGGCGGGCTATCAGGGCTGGGCACTGTTCATCGACGCCGACATGCTCTGCCTGGCGGATATCGCCGAGCTCTGGGCCCTGCGTGACGAGCGCTTCGCGGTGCAACTGGTGAAACACCAGCACGACTGCGAGGCAGGCAGAAAGTTCCAGGGCATGCCCCAGACGCCCTACGGCCGCAAGAACTGGTCGTCGGTGATGTTGTTCAATTGCTCCCGTTGCCGGGCACTCAGCCCGGCCTACGTGAACACCGCCACGGGCCTGGAGTTGCACCAGTTCCACTGGCTGGCGGATGCCGAGATCGGCGAGCTGCCACCGGAATGGAACGTGCTTGTGGGCGTCCAGCCGCTGCCGCCCTCACCCAAGATCGTCCACTACACCCTGGGCGGTCCCTGGTTCGACGACTGCCTCGACATGCCCGCCTCGGACCGTTGGCTGGCCGCCCGCGCCGCGATGAACCACCCGCTGGAGTCCGCGCTGGCCGTTCACCACGAGGCCTAGGGGCGCATGAGCCGATGGGTCAAAGCGCCACTGCCGCCAGAGGTGCCTGGGGTGGCAGGCCGCTAGCCCGGGAATGGAGCAGCTCTGGCTCCAGAAGGGCCGTGCTCACCGTGCCACCGAAGCGGAGCTGAAGCCAGGTGATCACCGCCGGATCGCCGGCGACAACCGCTTCTTGGCCCAACGCCAGGGATGGCAGCAACCGGGCCACCTCAGCGGGCGGCAGCAGATGCAGGGCAGGCGGCGCGGGGAAGGACGCAGAAGCCATGGGCAGGGCGTTGCAACGAAATAGCAACGGCGTAACAACTACATAACGATACCGCGATAGCGTTGATTCGTTCGTCTCACCCGGCCCTTCGCGTCCGATCGCGTTCACCATGACCACCACCCTCCCAGCCCCGATCTCCGACCACGCCAACCCCCGCGACGAGGCTGCCCGTAAGGGCTTCGGCCCCCGGGTGCGCCGCCTGCATGCGCGCATCGGTGCCGCCCACCACCAGGCCGAAGGCATGACCTTCTCCCGCGCCCTGCTTGACGGGCAGGCCAATCCACTGCAATTGGCGGCCCTGATCCGCGCCCTGGGCCCCGGCTACGCCCTGATCGAGCAGCACGGCCCCGAACTGGCAGCCGCCCTCGGTGCGGCCGATCTCCCCTGGGCGCACCTGGCTCGCAGCAGCGCCCTGGCCAAGGACACGGCAGCCCTGGCCGTCGCGCCGGCAACGCCCCCCTCAGCCGCTGCCGTCGTCTGGCAGGAGCACCTGCGCACCCTGGCCCAGCAGGAGCCCCATCGCTTCCTGGCCCACGTGTACGTCCGCTATGGCGGTGACCTTTCCGGCGGTCAGCAGCTGGCTGAACAAGCCAACGCCATCCTGGCGGCCCACGGCCTGCCCCTGGTCACCTTTTGGAGTTTCGATCGGCCGATCACGGAGCTCAAGCAGGCCCTGCATGACGGCTTTGAGCAGCTTGAACTCAGCGAGGCCGAGGAGGCCGAACTGCTCGAGGAGACCGTGGTCGCCTTCCAGGACACCCAGCGCCTGCTGGCCGAACTGGCACAGGTGGGGAGAGCCTGAGCTGATCACGTCCGCAGCCCACGCCCCCTGACCCGTCCGCCGCTTCCGCCACTCCATGACCGCCACCACTCCTGAGCGTCTCGATCCGTTGCAGTTGTTGCTCAAGCACGACAAGCCCGTTCCCCGCTACACCAGCTACCCCACCGCCGCCAGCTTCCACACCGAGGTGGGAGCGGCAGAGCTGGCAGCGGAGCTGGGGAGACCCAGCACGGACGACGTTTCCCTTTACGTCCACATCCCCTTCTGCCGCCACGCCTGCTGGTACTGCGGCTGCAACCGGATCACCAGCCAGGCAGGCGCCAAGGTGGTGGGCCCCTACCTGCAGGCTCTGGCCCGGGAACTGGAGCTCATCGGGCAGTGCTCCGGCCAGCGCCGGCGGCTAGGCCAGCTGCACTGGGGCGGCGGCACACCCAACTACCTCAGCCTGGCCGAACAGGCCCAGCTCTGGGCCCTGATCGAGCAGCACTTCGACCTGGCCCCCGACCTGGAGGCCTCGATCGAGGTGAACCCAGAGTTCCTCAGCCGCGATGAGGTGCAGGGCCTGCGGCGGCTGGGGTTCAAGCGCATCAGCTTCGGCATCCAGGACGCCGATCCCCAGGTGCAAGCGGCCGTCAACCGGATTGTGCCGGTCGATCAGCTGCGCCGGGCGATGGCCTGGATGCGGGAGGCGGGCTTCGAGAGTGTGAATGTGGATCTGATCTGCGGCTTGCCACTTCAGACTCCGGAGCGCTTCGCCACCACGATCGCCCTAGTGGAGGGACTGCAGCCGGATCGGGTGTCGCTGTTCAGCTTCGCCTACCTACCCGGGCAGCTGCCATTGCAGCGCAAGATCGCCGCCGATGATCTGCCCAGCCAGCGAGAGCGGTTGCGGATGCTGCAGGGCGCCTACGAGGCCTTCACCAGCGATGGCTACATCGCCATCGGCATGGACCATTTTGCCCTGCCCGGCGACAGCCTGGCAGCGGCGGCAGGCCAAGGACGTCTGCACCGGAATTTCCAGGGTTACACCACCGGAGGTGAGCTTGATCTGCTCGCGATCGGCGTCACGGCGATCAGCCAGTACCCCCGCTTGTTCAGCCAGAACCAGCGGGATCTCAAGGGCTACTACGCCGCCCTCGCGGCCGGCCAGCTGCCGGTGGAGAGGGGCCTGGTTGTTCAGGATCCAGAGGTGTTGCTGCGCCGCCAAATCATTCAGCGGCTGATGTGCGATTTCCGGATTGACTTCGACAGCTTGAGCCTGGAGGGACCGCTGGATGGCCCCCGCCGCTTTGCCGCCGAATGGGAGGATCTAGGGCAACTGGAGGTGGATGGCCTGCTGCGGCTGGAGCCCAATGGCTTGACGGTGAGCCATGAGGGCCGCTGGCTGATCCGCACGATTGCCGCCGTGTTCGATCCCCAGCAGCGCCAACGGGCCAGCGGTTCACGGCTGGTTTAGCGGCTGCTCAGGCTGAGCGCCAATCCAGCCACGGCAGGTGGGGAATGATCGCCGCGGTGGAGGCCCGGTAAGCGGCGTAGCTGGGATGGACCGCAAAAAGCCTGGCCTCCTCCCGCCGCGCCTTGTTGCCTAAAACCACCACAAAAGCAAGCAGCAGCCCCAGGTGCAGCACGCTGCCGAGCGCAATGGCGACACCCAGGGAGCAGATCAGCAGCGATTGGTAGAGGGGATGGCGACAGCGCCCGTAGGCACCCTCCGTCACAAGAACGGCGCCTGGCATCGGCTCCGGTAGGGGGCTGAGGCTGTCGCCCAGGTTGAAGGTGCCCTGGGCGCCCAGGACAAGGCCCACCACCACAGTGATTCCGCCGACGAGGCGCAGCGTTACCGGCCAATGAATCCCGAGCGCAGCCGGGGAAGGCATGGGCGGTAGCCAATGGGCGGCGATCAGCAGCATCTGGGCCAGAAGCCACCATTCACCATGGCGGTTGTCACGCAGGCCCTGCCAGGAGAACCCCCAGGCCTGCAATCGTTCGCCCAAAACGTTCCCCATGATCGGCTCGCCTGAATGGGCCAGTTTCTCCTCTTATGCTACTAGCGGCATGAAGACATGGCGGTTGGCAGTGGGTCGTCATGGCCGCGCCTAACTGCAATTCCCCGCTATGCACCGGGAAGTGAGCGGGGAGATGGAGCTGAACCTGGCGATGCCGAATCAGCCGGCCCCAAGACTTTCGTGGCGTGAGAACATCAACGCGATCCGATGCTGATTCTGGATCCGTTCCTGGAGGCTGCCGGTATCTCAAGGGCAGTGGTGATGGGAAAGCCGGCGTCAATCTGCGCCGCTGAGATGACGGCGAAGCGAGCCATTGCCATCGATGGCGTCTTCCCTTCCGCTATATTAATTGCATTGTTGCTCGACATCGATGGCCCTTACCGGACCTGATCTACTCGCCAAAGTCAAGGAGCTTGGAGATGTTTCCAAGTCTGATCTGGTACGCGCCGCCGGCTACGTCAGCACCAAGAAGGATGGCAGCGAACGGCTGAATTTCACGGCCTTCTATGAGGCGCTGCTGGAAGCCAAGGGCGTCAGCCTTGGTGTTGGCGGTGGCAAAGCCATCGGCAAAGGTGGTCGCAGCTTGAGCTACACCGCCAAAATTCAGTTCAACGGCAACCTGCTGGTGGGCAAGGCTTACACCGCCCTGCTTGACCTCAAGCCCGGTGATGAGTTTGAAATCAAATTGGGTAAAAAGCAGATCCGCCTGATCCCCGCTGGCGCTAGCGACAGCGACGAAGACGAGTGATCCACACGCTCACCTCTGTGGCCCGCTGGGCCACAGAGGTGACAAAACAAGGAAAAACGGCGATGGCCCCGATTGCCGTGACCATCGCCGGCTCTGACAGTGGCGGCGGCGCCGGCATCCAAGCCGATCTCAAAACGTTTTCGGCATTGGGGGTTTACGGCGCCAGCGTGGTCACGGCCCTGACGGCGCAGAACACCTGCGCCGTGACGCTTGTTGAACCTGCCAGCCCCGCGATGATCGCGGCACAGATTGCGGCAGTATTCGCTGATCTTGATGTCCGGGCCGTCAAAATCGGCATGCTGGGCGACACCGCCGCGATCGATACCGTGGCAGACAGTCTGGCCGGTTGTTCGCTGCCGATCGTGCTGGATCCGGTGATGGTGGCGAAGTCAGGGGATGCTTTGTTGTCAGCGGATGCTTTTTCCTGCTTACGCAGGCGCCTGTTGCCCATGGCGTCTCTCCTCACTCCCAACCTGCCCGAAGCGGCGGTTCTGCTGAACGTTCCGGTGGCCACAACCGAGGTCGCGATGTTGCAACAGGCGAAGGCCCTGGTCGGCTTCGGCGCGCGCGCGGTTCTGTTGAAAGGTGGTCATGCTGATGGCGCCGAATGTGTAGATCTTCTCGTCACAAACAGCACTGTTCTGCGCCTGACGGCGCCACGTCAGGTGACCACCAACACCCACGGCACAGGCTGCACGCTCTCAGCCGCCGTTGCCGCAGGTTTGGCGCAGGGGATGGATCTGGCCGGCGCCGTCAGCCGCGCCCATGCCTATCTGCAAGGTGCGATCGCCGCGGCGGATGGTCTGCACGTCGGGCATGGACACGGACCGGTGCATCATTTCCATAACGTCTGGCCCCTTGTCTGACGTGCAGGTGGATGTGATCAGACTCTTCCTGCCGCTTCCCGCACAGCAGCTCGCTCCCAGACGCACCACCAGAACCGAAAACAGTTTCGGTAGCGCCCCTCCGTGTGATGTTCAATCTCACCGCCCGTCATCTGGATGATCACCTCGAAACTTCACCTTTCTTGGATAGATCGTCATCGCCAGTGGTCGCTTTCACCTGCCTTTGTTGTCACCTGGAGTTTCAATCCCAAGGACGATTGGACCGCAACCCATCAGATATCAGTGAATGGCCAGCGTGATCATTTCAATTGCGCCGATTTCGAAGTCATTGGCGGTACGCCCACGCTTTGTGGCGGATGCGGGTGTCCCTGAGGTCACCTGGAATGAGTCAGAACAGCTATCAACAGCTATCACCTGAGCCTCCTTCAGCCCTGCACCGCCTACGCCTGGCCTCCAGAAGCAACGGCTTGTTCTCACTATGTCCAGCCTGATGAGCTCAAGCGTGGGTGCAACGTGGCTTTTCTGACCCTGCAGGCGGGGGCTGTACAGCGATAAGATGCTATGGTTAAAAATGCTTTGCTCAGGACTTGCACAGAGGCGAGGTAAAGCCTCTCTGAAGCATCCAACGCGAATTGTAGCGCCGATGAGCACGAAGGGTGATTCACCCGGCACCAACGTCAGCCCACGGCTATGTCCCTGGTGGCGATGTGATCCTTCGCCCGGTCGCCCCTGGTGGAAGGATGCAGTGATCTACCAGATCCTGCCCTGGAGTTTCCTCGATACCAGCGGCACCGGTATTGGTGATCTGCAGGGAATCATCCGTCGACTTGATTATGTTGCCTCCCTCGGGGTAGATGCCATCTGGCTGACTCCTTTTTACGAGTCACCCATGAAGGATTTGGGCTATGACATCACGGACATGCTCGACATCGACCCCCTATTCGGGGTGATGAAGGATTTCGAGGAACTCCTATCCATTGCCCACGATATGGGGCTCAAGGTGTTGATCGATCAGGTCTGGAATCACACCTCCCAGCTGCACCCATGGTTTGTGGAGAGCGCCTCCAGCCGTACCAACCCCAAATCAGACTGGTATGTCTGGCATGACCCACGCGACGATGGCTCCCCGCCAAACAACTGGCTTTCGGCCTTCATGGGACGCAGCGCCTGGCAATGGCATCTGGGGCGCCGCCAGTACTACCTCGCCAACTTTCTGCCCTGTCAGCCAGAACTCAACTGGCATAACCCGCAGGTGCTGGAGGCCGTGCTCGATCTGGCCCGCTTCTGGCTGGACAAGGGCGTCGATGGTTTCCGCATCGACGCCGTGAACTTCTTCGTTGAGGACCCTGCTCTTCGCGATAACCCGGAGCGCACACCGGAGATGGGACTTCCTGACGGGATCTCGCCCGATAATCCGATGGTCCGCCAGCAGTTTGTGAACAGTTTCTGTCGCCCTGAGGTGTTCGAGCGGCTGCCTGCCATCCGGGCACTGTTGGATGAGTATCCCAACGTCGTGAGCCTGGGCGAGGTGACTCTCGCTGAGGATTCAATCTCTCTTTCTGGTGCCTATGTACAGGGTGACAACCGTCTGCACCTCGCCTACAACAGCTCTCTGCTGCAGGACTGCCCCCTGTCGATGACGATGCTGCGAGAGGTGATTGAGCGCACCCTCAGCAACTTTCCCGACCAGGGGCAGTGCTGGATGGTGGGAAATCACGACTATGGCCGGTTCCGCTCGCGCTGGACTGGCACCGATCAGCACGGCCAGCCCTATCCGGAAGTCGCGTATCACATGATGGCGGCTCTGCTGACCTGTCTCCCCGGAGCCCTCTGCCTCTATCAGGGCGATGAGCTGGGTTTGCCGGAAGCTCGGATTCCCGCCGACATCCCCGAGGACCGGATCCGGGACTCGTTCGGCAAGGCGCTCTATCCGGTTCTGCCTGGTCGTGACGGCTCCCGCACACCGATGCCCTGGGTGTCCAGGGCTCCCCAGCAGGGTTTCACCACTGGCGGGCAGCCCTGGCTGCCGATTCCACGTCGGCACAGGGCTCTGGCGGTGGACCTCCAGACGAACGATCCCAGCTCCCTGCTCAACACCTGGCGCCGGCTGCTGCACTGGCGCCGGGAACAGCCCGCCCTGCACAGCGATGCAATCACCGTTCTGGAGACAGGGGAGCCCTTGCTGGCCTTCCTGCGCGGCGACTCCGGGGGACGCAGTGTGTTCTGCCTTTTCAATACCAGTGGGCGCTGGGCCGACTTCCATCCCTCACGGCATGGTCTGGTCGATTGCCCCCTGCAACCCTCCTTGGTGATCCACGGCTTGAACGCCTTCGGCGAGGATCATGTTTGTGGCGGGGTTCTGCGATGTCCCCCCTACGGAGCCCTTGTGATGGAGCGATGAGCCCTCAACAGCAGTGGTGGCGTTCCGCGGTGATCTACCAGATCTATCCGCGTAGTTTCATGGACAGCAGCGGCAACGGTGTTGGCGATCTTAGAGGCATTATCCAGAAACTTCCCTATGTCGCTTCCCTTGGCGTCGATGCGATCTGGGTGTCCCCGTTCTACCTATCGCCGATGAAGGACTTTGGCTATGACGTCAGTGACTATCGCCAGGTCGATCCTCTCTTTGGAACTCTTGAAGATGTTCGTGCGCTCCTCGATGAAGCCCACAGCCATAGCCTGAAGGTGATCATCGATCAGGTCTGGAGTCATACCTCCGACCAGCACCCCTGGTTTCTCGAGAGCAGAAAGAGTTGCCATAATCGCCACACTGACTGGTATGTCTGGCATGATCCTGGCCCCGATGACCAGCCTCCCAGCAACTGGCTGTCCACCTTCGGCGGCTCGGCCTGGACATGGGAACCCCAGCGCCGCCAGTACTACCTCCACCATTTCCTCAAGGAGCAGCCCGCCCTCAACTGGCGGAATCAGGAGGTTCAGGAGGCCATGTTGGACGTGGGGCGCTACTGGCTCGACATGGGCGTCGACGGTTTTCGTTTCGACGTCATCAACTTTCTGGTAGCCGATCAGAACTGCCGCGACAATCCACAGCGGCTTCCAGGTATGGCCCTGCCCGACGGGGCCTTCGGAGAGGTCCCCTTCTTTCAGTTCGTGAACACCTACAACCAGGGCCGGCCGGAGTCCGTGGAGATAGTGGAACGCATTCGGGCCTTGCTCGACAGCTATCCGGAACGCACCAGCCTGGCCGAGGTGTCGTGCGCCGAGGACGCGATCGCCGATGCGGCTGCCTACGTGGACGCTCCCGACAAGCTGCACATGGCCTACAACTCCTCCCTGATGAGCGAGGAGCCCCTTGATCGCGCCCGGCTCACGGGCATCATCGAGCGGGTGCAGGCCCAATTCAAGGGCGGAGTCCTTTGCTGGACCGCCGGAACCCACGACTTTCCCCGCCTCGCCTCCCGCTGGCACGGGGCTCTGATGGACGAACACTTCAGTCAGGAGGCCTTCGACCATCAGCTCGCCGCGCTCCTGATCAGCCTGCAGGGCAGCTGCTGCATCTATCAGGGTGACGAACTCGGGTTGCACCAGGCCGAGATCCCCCGCGAGCGGATGCAAGATCCCTTCGGGATTCGGGGCTATCCGCTGGTGCTGGGTCGCGATGGTTGCCGCACCCCCATGCCCTGGACGATTGAGGGCGATCAGGCCGGGTTCACCACGGCGCCGGAGGCCTGGCTGCCGCTCCCACGGGAACATCGCCGCATGGCGGTGGAGGCCCAGGAGCGCGACCCCCAGTCACTGTTGAACAAATACCGCCGTCTGATCCACTGGCGCCGGCGGCAGGAGGCCCTCACCGATGGTGACCTGCAGTTGCTTCCCAGCGAAGACCCTGTGCTGGCCTTCTGTCGTCGGGCCGCCAGCCAGACCCTCCTGTTTGCGTTCAATTTCGACAGGGTGCCGGTCTACCAGTCCCTGGAACATTGGCCGGCCTGCCGTCAGGCCGATGAACTGGATTTTCAGGTGAGGTGTTTCGAGAGCACAGTCGAGATCCCCGGTTTCGGAGTGTTCATCGCTGTTGCCGAGCCTGTGACCTCGTCCATCCATCCGATCGCAGGGTCTCCTGGTCTCCTCCGGTGAGGTTGTTTCTGCTGGATCCCAGCGCGTTGGACGTTCTCCCGGGCCATGAGTGAAGCGATCCCATCGGCTCATTGAGGATCAAGCCCACCTCGGCGGCCCAAGTAAGAGGCCACGGCCGCCGGCAGCGTCGGGAAAAACCAGGCGGCTCCGACCAACTCCACGATGCCGGCACGATGGAGTTGGTTGTAGAGATCCTGCTTCACCCGCGCCATCCCGAAGGCGATGCCGTGGTCGGTGAGCTCCTGGTAGAGATCCTGCAACACGTCCACGGCAGTGATGTCGATCTCCACGATCGCCTCGGCGTTGAGCACGAACCACTCCACCGGTGCCTTTTCTCTCGCCACCGCTTCAAGGGCGCGACAGCGGAAGTCCTCCGCGTTGGCGAAGCAGAGCGGGGCGTCGTAGCGGTAGAGCACGAGGCCGGGATAGCTGCTGGCTCCCTCCCAGTCGCTGACGTCGTGAAGGCCGGCGAGTTTGGGCACCACCCCCATCACCGCGTCATGGGGGCGTACCAGGCGGGCGAACAGATCGACCACGGAGAACGCCACCGCGAGCCCGACCCCTACAAGGATGTCCGTGACCAGCACGCCGAACAAGGTGATCAGGGCGAGCCCGAACTCGCTCTTGCGGAAGCGTCGCAGCCGCTGGAACTCGGGGATGTCAATCAGCCGCATGGCGGCGTAGATCACGATCGCCCCCAGGGCCGCCTTGGGGAACAGCGCCAGCAGCGGCCGCAGGAACAGCAGCACCAGCAACACCACCGCAAAGGCCACCAGTGAGAACAGCTGCGAGCGGCTGCCGAGCGACTCACCGATGGCGGTGCGGCTGCCGCTACTGCTCACCGGAAAACCCTGCAGCAGGCCATTGCCCACATTCACCACCCCCAGCGCCAGCAGCTCCTGGTTGGCATCGATGCGATAGCCACCCCGGGCGGCAAAGGAGCGAGCAGTCAGCACGTTGTCGGAATAGCCCACCAGGGCGATCCCCACCGCTGTTGAGACCAGATACTTGAGCTTCTCCGGCGCCACCCCCTGCGGCAGGGAGAAACTTGGCAGGCCGGCCGGGATCATGCCGATTACAGCGACGCCGGCGTGGTCGAGATGCCAAACGGCCACGATCGTGGTGGCCAGCAGCACCGCCAGGAGCGGACCTGGGGCGGTAGGGAAGCGCCGCTGCACCCAGAACAGGAACAGCAGCGTCCCGCTCGCCAGCAACAGCGTGGGCAGGTGGATCTCGCTCCGCTGGGCCATCAGCTCGCCCATCTGGCCCAACAGAGACTCCGACTTAAAGCTCACCCCGCTGATCTTTCCGATCTGGCTGGTGATCATGATCACCGCCACACCAGCCATGTACCCCACCAGGATCGGCTTGGAGAGCAGATCGGCCAGGAATCCCAACCGTGTCACGGCGCCAATGCAGCACACGAGGCCCACGGTCAGCGCCAACAGGCTGGCCAAGGCGGCGTAGGTGGCTGGATCACCGGCAGCGATCGGACCGATCGCTGCGGCCGTCATCACGGCGGTGGTGGATTCGGGCCCTACTGATAGCTGGGGGGAGGAACCGATCAGGACATAGAGCAGCATCGGCGGCAAGATCGCCCACAGACCAGTGATCGGAGCCAGCCCCGCCAGCTCCGCATAGGCCATGCACTGCGGCACCAGATAGGCCGCCACGGTGCTTCCAGCCAGGACATCTCCTCTCAGCCAGGCTGGCTGGTAATGGCGGAGGCGCTGTAGGCCCGGGAAGGATGGGATCTGCATGGATCGCATGAACCACTGCGGCTGGGGGCTCTCAAGCTCCAGCAACCGACGGGCAACATTCAGCCTTTCGATCGAGCATGGCATCGAAACAATCCAGCGGCACGGCCAGCGGCCGCCTGTTGTCAGGCTTAACCACGAACGTGTTCGCGCTGTCGGCAGACGGCAAGGAGCAATCCGCTGCAAACCACCACCCTGCTTCAGGCGATTCAGGGCCTGGATGCTGATGGTCTGGTGAGCCTTGAGCCTTGACTCTCTAGCCGCTACAGGATCTTTGATGGGTTCACTGCCCCAAGCCCCATGCGCAAGCACCAGCACGCCCCTGCGCCCAGCCTTCCGGCCCAAGCACCGACGGGCAGTGCATCAAAACGGACGTTTCGTTCTCTTCGATGGACTGCGCCAGCGAAGAGAACGAAATCCGCCACGCCCTGCGCGGCCTGCCGCAGAGTTGGTCAATGGTTTCGCGCCTGAGGCTCTCGGCCACGAGCCGGTGGAGATGGGGCTGGCGATCGGTGCGATCGCACTGGTGGGCCTGTCGATCTACCGCAAGGGCATCGCCGCCCTGCGGCAGGGCCGGCTGAACATCAACGCGCTGATGAGTGTGGCTGTCAGCGGTGCCTTTCTGATCGGGCACCGTCAACCAGAGCGGAGCCCTCGAGATCCGGGTGAGTGCCCCGGCCTCGCAGAGCACCCTGGCGCGCATCCTCCAGCGGTGGAGGAGGCCCAGGCCGCGCGCTACACGCCGGCGGTGTTTCTTCTGGCCTGCGCCGTGGCTGTACTGGTGCCGTTCCTGCTGGGCGTTGCGCCCCTTGAGGCGGCGATCCTGGTTCAGGAACGTCAGGGCCGCAGTGTCTCGCTCCTAGCCGACACGACCACGGTGCTGGCGATGGTCCCCGTGGCCGATACCGTCAAACCCTCATCCAGGCAGGCCATTGCAGCGCTGCGGGCCCTGGTCGTGCGGCCCAGGCCGGCAGCGACACAGCGATGGAAGTGGCCGATGTGGTGATCATGAACGACGATCTGATGCGGCTACCGGAGACCATGGCCCTTTCGCGCCGCACGTTCACGGTGCTGTGGCAGAACATCACCCTGGCGCTTGGCTTCAAGGCCATTTTCCTGGTGCTCACGGTGGTGGGCCGCACCAGCATGTGGGAAGCCGTGTTTGCCGACATGGGCACCAAAAGCTGGGGATTCATGCACCCAGCTGAGAACTCTCCGGATCGACCTACGATCCACCGACAGGGTTGGATCGGCGCCGATGCTGGCCATCTGCGCCGCTCTGCTCCAGCTCAAGGGCGCTCCCCTGTCCAGGAGTGGATGGGGTGCTGGGGGCGCCGCTATTGAAACGCCTGCCCGTCTGGATCGACCCCGTAGGCCAGCGCCTTCGCCTTGGGGATGGAGCCGTGGCATTCGCGGACACCGGCGCCGAGGGTTTGTTCCTCAGCCCTGCCATAGCCACGCGTCTGGGGCCGATCGGGCCGGAGGAACCGGTGCGGCTGGTGGGCTTTGGCGGCGAGCAACAGGTGAAACGCCAGCGTTTTGCTGGGTTGGGGCTCGGGTTGGGCCCGGCCCGCGTCGAGGGCATCGTCACTGCCAATCCGATTTTTGCTGAACTTCAAGTGGAGGCGATCGTTGGCCAGGAGCTGCTGCACACGCACCGCCAGCTCTGGCGGCTTGATCAGAGGCCACCCACGCTCAGCCTGTGGTGAAGTCATTCACGGCTCTCCTGGCGTGGTCGCTAGCCCTGGTGCTGGCGCTCGCGGCCCTGTTCAGCCCAGCCCTGGCGACGATGGGAGCAACCTCCCCCGGCATCGGCACCCCCAGCGCCCCCTTGCCGCTCTCCAATGATGCCCTCAGCGAACGGGCCCCGTTCAACCAGAGCGCCCACTACCCCCTGGGCCTGCGCCCCGATCCCGCCCTCTACAAACCCCACGCCGACTGGATCGGCAGATTGATCCTGCCCAGTGAGCGCGAGCTGGCCGAGGCCCCGGGCACTCCGGGCCAGGACTGGACCTGGATCGAACTCGAACAGGTGCCAGCGCCGCAGGCGTCGTTGCTGGGCCAGCGCCTACGGCTCGGCTGGAAGGACAACCCACCTCTGACGAACCTGGTGCGCGCGGTCACCACCGACATCCGTCTGGATGCCGCCGCCCGCTCCGCCAGCACCGATGGCAACGTGGTGCCCGTGCGCCTCAATGGACGCCGGCGAGTGGGGCCGCTGCAGTCCCTGGCGGGCGCGCGCCCCCGCGATGACGTGATCGTGGAACTGCAAGAGGTCGCCGTGGCGCCTGCCGATGGGCTCGCCGCTGCGGGCGCCCCATCTCTGCGCATCGGCCGGCCGCCGATCCAGACCACCGGCCGCTGGGTGGCGCTGGCGCAGATCCTGGGCCCCGCCCCAGCTGTTGGCGGCGGTTCAGCCTCCGATCGCTACCGGGTGCAGCACTACGACAGCGAGCGGGGGGCGTTCAGTGGGCCGATCACCACCGTGCGCGTCCCCCAGCAGCCCCTCAACCGCAACGGCCGCTGGATGTCCAGCCCCTTGGGCCTGGTGAGCAACCCCATCGGCGAGCAGGGCTGGTATCTCTATGGCGCCCCCGATGCCACGGGGCTGTTCACGGTCCAGGCCCTGCGGCCCCGGGCCTTGTTTCAGCTCATGGCCGACCAGCTGCAGCACGGCCGCGACGCCAGCTTGCGCTACCTGCAGCGCGGCAGCTGGGCCCCCACCAGCCTCCAGCGCGGAAGTTTCTCGCGGGTCGAGCTTGCCGCGAAAACTCCGGTGCCCTGGGTCCTGGGGGACCGCGGCCTGCTGATCCACCTGTTCGGGGGCATCGGTGGCCGCCAGGCAGAGCCCATCGCTTTTTTCACCGTGACCGGCCACTTCGCCTTCGGAGAGGCGGAGGTGGTGCGCGACCCCTTCACCGGCGAGCTTCAGTTCGCCCTGCGTTACCACCAGATCTATGCCAACAATCCCGATGGGATCGTGGCCGGCACGCAGGACTGGAGCGCCTATGCCGGCGACCTGCGCCGGGGCTGGCTGGGCACACGGCCCTTCTCTGATCTGCTGGTCAAGCTGGATCGCTTCGACGAGCCCGCCCGCTCCGATTTCGGCGCTGGCGAATCCCAGTTGTCGTTGTTGAGGGAACTGCAACTGCAGGCGGAGGTGTTGATGGCCCGCTACCGCAGCGGCGATGGCACCGGCTTCAACGGCGTGGGCGCGGCGATCTCCTGCGTACAGGACTCCAGCCAGGCCCTGGCGATTGCGGTGGAGCGCCTGCGCCTGCGGCTCGCGTCTGCCACCAGCCAAGGACCTGGCTCAGGCCCCGACGCCGAGCGGATCCAATCCCTCGAACGCCTCACCCGCTCCCTCGATGGCCTGCTCACGCCCTTTGGACAGATGCGCGCCGATTGGCGCCGCAATGCGGCCGTGGTGGAACAGTCGTCCCAGGGGATGGACGAGGGTGCGGCCTTCCGCCGCAGCACCGGTCTGCGGGTCACGTTGCTGAGCTGGCGCACGATGGTGCCCCGCAGCGGCCACGACAATCTGGCCCAGCTGTTCCTGAACCAAGGCGCCCAGCTGCATGTGCTGCGCACCAACCAGATTCCTGGCGGGGATGGGCGGATCACTCCTTTGGCCCCCACCGATCTGCTCGGTCAGCTGCCGCCCGTGGCCTCCCTGCTGCGCCGGATCGCCTCTGCCCTGTTCATGGCCGTCGGTTGGCGAACCGTGGCCATGACCCTGGCGATCCTTGTGCCCTACGCCCTGCTGGCTCTGGCCCTGGGACGACGCTCCGGTTTCCTCCATGCGCAGGTGCGCTGGGGACCGCCACTCCCCCTGTTGCGCCGATCCCTTGGTTGGTTGCTGATGCCCGCCTTGGTGGAAGAACTGTTGTTTCGCGTCGCCCTGCTGCCCCATCCGCTGGAGGGGGAAGGCCTGGCGGGCACGCTCGCCTGGGGCTCCTTGAGCCTGGGGCTGTTTGTGATCTACCACCCCCTGGCGGGGCGCACCTGGTACCCCAACGCCAAGAGGGTGTTCCATGACCCACGTTTTCTGGTGCAGTGCACCCTGCTGGGGTTGGCCTGCCTTGTCGCCTACAACCTCAGCGGCTCGATTTGGCCGCCACTGCTGATCCACTGGCTGGCGGTCACGGTCTGGCTAGGGCCCCTGCAGGGACACCGGCGCCTACGGCCAGCACGGTGACGCCGATGACCGCCAGGGCGATCAGCACCAGGCCCTGGGCCCACGGCCACCGACTGAAATCGAGCTCAGGCCGCTCTTGGCAAAGTTGAAGCGGAGGGGGCCAAGGCGGGCGGAGCGGCGGAAGCGGAAGGGCATGGCGATCAGCGGATCATGAAGCGCTTGCTCCCGGAACTGAGTCAGCCCAATGGATGCGCCATGAAGACCACCAGCCTGCCGGGCCAACAACCTGTTGGCACTACACAGCCAGATCACACCTAACCCCATCCGATCCGGTCCGTCGCCGGTAGTCCCTGCATCCCCTATCGCAGCGGTCAGCATCGTTGGATCGTGACGACGCAAGCCACACCAATGAGCAGGCCATCCCGGGCGCCGCGGCCGGATCCGCTGCCTCGCGCCCTGCCGACCACGGCTGGAGGAGAAGCCACGATCAGCGTGGTCATCCCGGTGCTGAATGAAGCCGGCCTGCTGGAATCGGCCCTGCCCCACTGGCACAGCCTCGAGCGCGGCGGGGCGGAGTTGATCGTGGTCGACGGCGGCAGCAGCGATGGCACGGCCGAGCGGATCCGCCAGCAAGGCTTCGCGCTGGTGCAGGCAGAGCGGGGCCGCGCCCGCCAGATGAATGCCGGTGCCGGCCACAGCAGCGGCGCGCTGCTGCTCTTTCTCCACGCTGACACCCGCCTGCCTATGGGCGCGCTCGCCCTGGTGCGGCAGGCCCTCTCGGCCGGCCCCGGCTGGGGTCGCTTTGATGTGGAGCTCTCGGGCGGCGGCGCGCTGCTGCGGCTGGTGGCCGCCTCGATGAACCTGCGCTCGCGGCTGGGCGGCATCGCCACCGGCGATCAGGCGATTTTTCTGAGCCGCACCTGCTTCGATCGCGTCGGCGGCTTTCCTAACCAGCCGCTGATGGAAGACGTCGAACTCTCGGCGCGGCTGCGGTCCCTGTCCGCCCCCGTCTGCCTGCGGGCCCGGGTGGTCACCTCAGCGCGGCGCTGGCATCGCTACGGCATCGTGCCGACGATCCTGACCATGTGGGGCTTGCGACTGGCCTATGCCTGCGGCGTTCCGGCCCAGGCGTTGGCACGGTTCTACCGATGAACGCCAACCGCGCAGGCCGCTTCACCACCGTTGACGGCACCGTGGGCGACACCGTCATGGTGATCATTCCAGTACTCAACGAGCAGGACACCCTGGCTGCGGTGATCAACCAGCTGCAAGCGATCGGCCTGCCTCACATCCGGGTGGTCGACAACGGCAGCAGCGATGCCAGCGCTGCGGTGGCCACGGCCGCCGGCGCCGCGTTGCTGCGCGAACCGGTGGCCGGCTACGGCCGGGCCTGCTGGCGCGGGCTCGCCCAGCTGCCCGAGGCGATCGACTGGATCCTCTTCTGCGATGGCGACGGCAGCGACGACCTGGCCTCGTTGCCGGGCTGGAGCAGCCGGCTGGCCGACCACGACCTGATCCTGGGCAACCGGGCCGCCACAGCAGCAGGCCGCCGGGCGCTCACACCCGTGCAGCGCTTCGGGAACCGCCTGGCGACCAGCCTGATCCAGCTGGGCTGGGGCCGGCGCTACCAGGATCTCGGCCCGCTGCGGTTGGTGCGCCGCAGCAGCCTGCCAGCGCTGGAGATGGGCGATCGCGGCTTCGGCTGGACGATCGAGATGCAGGTGCGGGCCATCGAAGCTGGCCTGCGCATCTGCGAGTTGCCGGTGCCGCACCATCCCCGCCGCGGCGGCCACTCCAAAATCTCCGGCACCGTGGGGGGAAGCGTTCGGGCCGGGCTGGCCATCCTCAGCACCCTGGCTCGCCTCTACGGCCAACGGCTGCGGCGGAACCGGTTCGTGCAATCGCGCAGCGAATCGTCCTGAAATGGAACGTCCTCCCGCCTCGCCAGCTTCCACACCGCCGGCTCCCGCCTGGATCCTCCCCACCAGCGCCGCCCTGCTGATCATTGGCGCCGCCGCGATGGCCCCGAACGGGCAGCTGACGGATCCAGCCGTGCTGCAGCACTTCTTCCTGGCAGCGGCCGTGATGCTGGCGGGCTTCGCCCTCACCTGGCAGCTGAAAACGGTGGGGGCGGCCTGGTTCTGGGGCGTGGCGCTGGCCGCCCGGCTGCTGCTGCTGCCGATGGAGCCCGGCGACGACATCTGGCGCTACCTCTGGGAAGGGCACATCCAGACCCTGGGCTTCAATCCGTTCGAGCTGGCGCCCGACGCCGCCGCGCTGGTTCCCTTGCGCACCCCCTGGTGGGGGCTGATCAACCACCAGGACGTCTCAGCGATCTACCCGCCGCTGACCCAACTGCTGTTCCGGCTGCTGGCCTTGGGCGGCCCCAGCGTGCTGGCCGTGAAGCTGGCGATCGTGGCGGCCGATCTGGGGGTCTGCGCGTTGCTGGCGCGCCACTTCGGCCACGGCCCGAGCCTGCTCTACGCCTGGAACCCCCTGATCCTCACTGTCTTCGCGGGGAGCGGGCATTTCGACAGCTGGTTCCTGCTGCCGCTGGTGGCGGCCTGGTTCCTGATCGATCCAGCCCAGGGCGATCGGCGTTGGCTGGCGGGCGCCCTGCTGCTGGGCGTGAGCATCGCGATCAAGTGGATCTCCCTGCCGGTGCTGGGGTTCCTGGCCTGGCGGTCGCTGCGGGCGCGGCGCCCCGGGCTGGCCCTGTTGGTGGGGGCGCTGGGGCTGATGCCGATGGTGGCGTCGGCGTTGGTGTTCTGCGAACCAACCAGCTGCCCGCTGGTTCCCACCGGATCGTCCTTCGTGCGTTACGGGCGCAGCGCCGAGCTGTTGCCCCATCTGGTGGGCGCCGTCTGGAGCGCCTCGCGGAGCTGGAACGCCCTGTTTCTGCTCGCCCCACTGCCGGTGCTGGCGCTGCTGACGTTGCGGGCCCGCAGCGTCGCCCAGTTCTGCCGCTGGTGGTTCCTTTGCCTTTTCTTCACATCCCCGATCATCCATGCCTGGTACTTCAGTTGGCTGATCCCCTTCGCGGTGCCGAACAGGCACTGGGGGGCGCGGCTGGTCAGCGGCTCCGCCTTCCTCTACTTCGTGCTCCCATCCCGCCTGCCGGTCTGGGAACTCAGCGATCCCGAACGCCTGCTGCTCTGGGGCCCCCTCCTGTTCGGCACCGCCCTGAGCGCCCTCGCTGGCACCGCTGACCCCGTTGAACTTCCAGAAAACGCCTGAATCAGATCCCTTCTGAATCCCGACGGCCTCTGACCGCACGGCCTTCTGACCCGACTGTCTCCTGAACCCGCCATGCTCCGCCCGTCCCTCTCCAGGCCCAGCCTGCCGTCGTTGCTGGGCCTGCCGGCCCTGATCGGCAGCTTGATCCTGCTGCCCGCCTGCGGCCTGCTGCCCCAGTTCTCCGGCCCGTCCGGTGGCCTGGGGGGGCTGGCGGGGCTGGCCAGCTCAACGGCCACGCCGGCCCCACTGCTCGATAACAGCGCTTTCACCGAAGTGCTGGAGCGCTTTGTGGATGCCGAGGGTCTGGTGGATTACCGCGGCCTGCAGCAGAACCCCAAGGCGCTCCAGGCCTACGTGGACCAGCTCGCCGCCCTTCCCGCCGCCAGCTTCGCCAGCTGGAGCGAAGCGGAGCAGATCGCTGTGCTGATCAACGCCTACAACGCCCTCACCCTGGTCGCGATCATCGAGCACGACCCGCTCAAGGCCAGCATCCGCGACATCCTCGGGGTGTGGAACCTGAGGCGCCACAGCGTGGCCGGCCAGTCGATGACCCTCGATCACCTCGAGCACGGCATCCTGCGCAAGGACTACAACGAACCGCGCATCCATGCCGCCCTCGTCTGCGCGGCGGTGAGTTGCCCGCCCCTGCGCCGCGAGCCGTTCAGCGGCGAACAGCTCGATGCCCAGCTCGACAACCAAGTGGACCTCTGGCTCAGCGGACCCCACGGCCTGCAGATCGATCGCGCCACCAACACCGTGGCGATCTCGAAGATCTTCGAGTGGTTCGCCGAAGACTGGGACCGCACCTACAAAACTGACAAGGTGTTCGGCGGCAACCCCAAGCAAAGCGCCGTGCTCAATTTCATCAGCCAACACAGCCCCCCGGCCGACCGCGTCTACCTCAACGACGCCACCTACCGCTTCACCTACCTCGACTACGACTGGGCCCTGAACAGCCAGAGAAAGCCAGATGGGTGAACGCTCAGCAGCAGCTGGCAGATTCTGAAGTGAGGCTGCCGTCAGGGGAGCAAACAGAGCCTGCATCGGCAAGGTCAAAAGGAAGGCCGCCACCGCAGCCGGGGAAGGGGCCGTAGTGGCGATCGAAGCTGCCGATGAACTGGAAGTGGGGCGCGTGGCGGCTTTCGGCCAGCATCCGGAAGGTGTTGCCGCAGACGGGGAACACCCGGCCCGCCTCGATGCGGTGGTGCTTGTCGAAGGGAAAGACGTGAGGGTGGGCGGCGATTCCGCCCTGGTAGATCACGGCCTGGCCGTGGTCTTCGCAGGCTTCTTCGAGCCCGTCGATGGCGAACAGGCGGTGGGTGGCGGAGAAAAAGCGCAAGGGGCCGGTGCGCGCGCTCAGGTCTGGATCGGTGATCGCCAGCGGCCGGTCGCTCACCAGGCGCGGATCGGGGAAGCCGGCACGGCGGGCCAGCTGCTGGAAGTCGCTCCAGTAGAGGGCGCCGCTGAGGCATTCGCCGTAGAGCACCGGGTCACGGAGCAGCGCTTCGGGTACGCGCCGATCGGCGTAGACATCGGCGAAATAGAACTCGCCACCGGGCTTGAGCAGGCGCCGCACCCCGGCCAGCACGGCCAGCTTGTCGGTGCAGAGGTTCACCACACAGTTGGAAACCACCAGATCGAAGCTGGCCGGCACCAGGGGCAGCTCGCCCAGGGTCTCCAGGGTTCCCTCCAGGAACGAGACGTTGGCGTAGCCGAAGCGCTCGGCGTGGAAATCGCGATGGGCCTCGGCCACCTCCAGCTGCTGGGGGGTCATGTCGATCCCCACCACCGAGCCGGTCGGCCCCACCAACTGGGCGAGCAGGTAGACGTCGCGGCCGCTGCCGCAGCCGAGGTCGAGCACGCGGGCACCCTCCAGCAGTTCCGGCACCACCAGGCCGCAGCCGTAGTAGCGCGAGAGCACCTCGGGATGGATGCGGGCCAGCAGCGGCCGCAGAGCGGCGGGCACCGCCGAGGCATCACAGCAGGCGTCGGTGCGCAGGTCGGCGCTGCTCGCCAGGGTGCTGCCGTAGTACTCCTGAACGCCCTCCTGGAGGGTGTTGGGCTGGGTGCTGGTGCTGGCCATGGCGCTGGGGAACGAAGGATGGAGGGTGGGAGAAGGACGGAGGTGGGCGATCAGCCGCGGCGCCAGTCGTGGAAGCGCTTCAGCAGTTGCAGGGCCCGTTGCGGAGCATGGTTTCGCTTCCATTCTCCGGCCACGTATTTGTTGGCCTCAGCAAGGGTGGGATACGCATGGATGCTGCCGAGGATCTTGCCCAGGCCCAGGCCCCACTTCATCGCCAGCACGAATTCAGCCAGCAGTTCACCGGCATGTTCACCCACGATCGTGACCCCCAGGATCTTGTCGCTGCCAGGCGGGGTGAGCACCTTCACAAAGCCGGCGCTGGCGCTTCCCGCAGTGCCACCTTCAATGATGGCCCGATCGAGTTCGGCGAGCGAAAAGCGGGTGACCTCCACCGCCTGAGCTGCAGCGGCCGCCTCCTGTTCCGTGAGCCCCACGCTGGCCACCTCGGGATCGCAGAAGGTGGTGCGGGGAATCACGCGGTTGTCCACCTGGAAGCGGCGCAGGTCGCCGAACAGGGCGTTGACGGCGGCATACCAGGCCTGGTGAGCGGCCGTGTGGGTGAACTGGTAGGGCCCGGCCACATCGCCGGCGGCATAGATGTTGGGGTAGAGCGTCTGCAGGTGGGCGTCAGTTTCGATCGTGCGGCCGGTGGGGATGCCGAGCTCCTCGAGGCCGAAGCCATCCAGCCGCGCCTGGCGGCCGATGGCGCAGAGCAGGCGGTCAAACCCGATCCGCTCGATCACCCCGCCGCTCTTCACGAGGGCTTCGCCGTTCTCAAACGCCTGCAGGCTGGCGTTGCTGAGCACCCGCACGCCATCGGCTTCGAGGGCAGCACGCACCAGGGCAGACACCTCGGCGTCCTCGCGCCTGAGCAGGCGATCGCCCCGTTGCAGCAGGGTGACGCGGGCGCCGAGCTGGGCCAGGGCCTGGGCCAGTTCACAGCCGATCGGGCCGCCCCCCAGCACCAGGATCCGCGGCGCGGCCAGCTCGCACTGGCGCAGGTTCTGCCAGAGGGTCTCGCTGGTGAGCGCCCCCACCGCCTCGATGCCGGGAATCGAGGGCAAGATCGGCCGGGCGCCGGTGGCCAGCACGATCGCGCGGGTTGTCAGCCGCCGCTCGCTGCCGTCGGCCGCGGTCACCGCCACGGTCCAGGGGTCGAGCAGGCGGGCATGGCCGCTGAGCACCTCCACCCCCAGGCCCTCGTAGCGCTCGACGCTGTCGTGGGGGGCGATGGCCTCCACCTTGCGGAACACCCGCTCCAGCACCGCCTGCCAGGACACCTCGGGATCAGCGGCCGTCAGGCCATAACGGTCGGCGCGGCGCATGCGGGCAGCCAGGCGGGCGGAGCTGATCAGCGCCTTGCTGGGCACGCAACCGGTGTTGAGGCAATCGCCGCCCATGCGATCGGCTTCGATCAGGGTCACCCGCGCCTTCACGGTGGCGGCGATGTAGGAGGTGACCAAACCGGCGGCGCCGGCACCGATCACGATCAAGTTGCGCTCAAAGTGCTGCGGCCGCGGCCAGGGGCGGTACAGACGCCAGCGCTGCCAGCGGCCCAGCAGCAGCTTGACGATCCAGGGGAAGGCGGCCAACAGGGCGAGCGAGCCCAGCAGCGGCGGCGAGAGGATTCCGTCGAGGCTGCGCAGCGCCGCCAGCTGGGTGCCGGCGTTCACGTACACGATCGTGCCGGGCAGCATGCCGATCTGGCTGGTGAGCGTGTAGGGGAGGGCCCGCATCGGCGTCAGACCCATCACCAGATTGATCAGAAAGAACGGAAACACCGGCACCAGCCGCAGGCTGAGCAGGTAGAGCACGCCATCACGGCGCACGCCCGCCTCGATCGGCGCCAGCTGGGCGCTGAAGTTGCGCTGCACCAGATCGCGCAACAGTGTGCGGGCCAGCAGAAAGGAGAGCAGGGCGCCAGCGGTGGAGGCGAACGACACCAGCACCGTGCCCTGCGCCAGCCCGAAGATGGCGCCGCCTGCCAGGGTCATCACCGCCGCGCCAGGCAGCGACAGCCCGGTCACCAGCACATAGGCCGCCGCATAGATCAGCGCCGCCAGCAGGGGCGAGCCAGCCCGCCAGGTCTGCAACGAGTCCTGGGCCGAACGCAGGGCCTCCAGGTTGAGGAAACGCTGCAGATCCAGCGCAAAGAACAGGCCCACCAGCAGGGCGACGGCCAGCAGCAACAGCAGGCGACGGATCATGCCGCCAGCGCACCGCCGCAGCTGGAGCCGCTGCCGGCGGTGCAGCCGAAGCAGTGGGCGGCCACCTGGATCGGATCACCGGCGGGATCGCGCTGCAACAGATCGCGCAGGTGGCGGCCGCCGGCGGGCAGGCCCAGCTGCTGGTTGAAGTCGCAGTCGTAGAGCCAGCCCTGCCAATCCACGCTGATCAGCTGGCGGCACATCACCTGATCGAGATTCGCCGGCCGGTGGCTGGCGCGCAGCAGGGCGAGGTAGTCGTCGAGCTGGCCGCTGGCGGCGAGCGCCGCCGAAAACCGCTGGATCGGCATGTTGGCCAGGGCGTAGAGCCGGTTGAAAACAACGCCGTACTCCTGCCACAGCACCCGCCGGTAATCGGCCTCCAGGGCCTGCTGGGGCGGGGGCAGCGCCGCCCCCTGCGGGTTGTAGACGAGATCCAGCTCGAGGCCGCTGTCAGGCTGGCCGTAGCCCAGAGCGTTGAGCCGCCGCAGACCCTCGATGCTGCGGGCAAACACGCCGCCGCCCCGCTGTTTCTCGACGTTTTCTTTGAGATAACAGGGCAATGAAGCCACCACCGTGACGCCTTCGGCGGCCAGGAACGCAGCCAGATCCTCCTGGCCCGGCTCCAGCAGGATGGTCAGGTTGCAGCGATCGATCACCTGCACGCCGAGCCGCCGGGCGGCGCGCACCAGCCCCCGGAAGCCAGGGTGCAGCTCCGGCGCACCACCGGTGAGATCCAGGCAACCCAGGCCACGGGCCTGCAGCACCGACGGGATCAGCGCCAGGGTGGCGTCGTCCATGCTTTCGGTGCGGCTGGGGCTGGCATCCACGTGACAGTGGGAGCAGGCCTGGTTACAGCGGTAGGTGATGTTCACCTGCAGGGTGCGCAGATCAAGCCGCCGCAGGCTGGGGAATCCAGGCGACGTGCCGAGGTCAGTACCCGTTGGGGTGGAGATGGTCGGAGTGGAGGCGGGGAGGCTCACGGAGCAGCTGCGGGCTGGGAACGGTGTAGCGGACGCTGATCAGATGGTGCTGGACAGAACAGTGGGACCGTGGGGGCCGCTGCCGGGTGCATCAAGCGCTTCGAGGCTGACGGTGAGGCTGCTGGCCTGGCTGGTGGGTTCCGGCGGGATCGGCATCGACACCGTGCCGTTGGCGTCGGGCACGAAGTGGACACAGCCCACCTCCTTGCCGTTGACCCGCGCCCAGAGCCGGTAGGCGTGGCGGGGCGGCGGAGCCGGCAAACCTTCCAACCGCAGCATGTTGTAGGGCTGGCTGCCGCTTACCTGAACTGCACCGCTGATGCGGTGGGCGGCATCCATGCTGCGCAAGGGCAGGCTGCGGCTGACCCGAAGGCCGGCGTCGCCTGTATCTCCAGGGAGCTGGGAGGGTGTGGCCTCGTAACGGGCCAGCTGGCTGCGGGTGCGCCACAGCTCGCCGCCGGTCACCAGCAGCCCCAGGGCCAGGGCCACGGGGATCCACCAGCGCTGGCCTGGGCCGGCCGCCGCTGGGGCGCGGTCATCCGCATTCAGCGACGGCACCGCCGGATCGAGCAACAGACGGCGCAGGCGAGGGGGAGGGACCGCGGCCTCGTTGAGGGCTAAGGGCAGCAGATGGAGGGTGCTCTGGAACTCCTCCAGCCGGCGGTTCAGCTCAGGTGCCTGCTGCAGCCGCAGCGTGAGCCGATCGCGTTCTGCGTCGTCGAGATCACCGAGCGCGAAGCCTGCGAGCAGCTCGTCGTCGAGGGATCCGGAGGTATCGCGGTCGTCGGCGGGGTTGGGCAGGGTCATGGCTGGGCAGCAAAATCGTTCAACAGGGTGCGCAGGCGGATCAGCCCCTGGCGCGCATGGGTTTTGACGGTGCCGAGGGGCAGCTGCAGCTGGCTGGCGATCGCCGACTGGCTGAGCCCCTCGTAGTACGCCAGCTCGAGCACCTGGCGTTGGCGGGGGGGGATGGTGTCAAGGGCGGCCCGCACCCGCTCGGCCAGGTTGTCGGTCTCGGCGCATTCCTGCGGACCGCGGGAGGTCCTGGGCAGCAGCTGGCTCGACCACTGCTGAACTTTCTGCCAGCGCGATTGCCGCTGACTGAGGCGATTGAGGGCCATCGAGCGGGTCAACAAGAGCAGGTAGGCCACCACCGGCCCGCGGGCCGGGTCGTAGCGGCCCTGGCGCCAGTAGCGGAGGTAGACGTCATGGGTGAGATCCTCCGCTTCCTGGGGGGAGCGACACAGCTTCAGCGCCAGTCGGTAGACGGCCGGGCTGGTGGCGTCGTACAGGCTGGCCAGATCACCATGAAACTGTTGCGCCAGCTCCATCGGAGTGAGCCCTGTGGTCTCTTCACGGCGCGTCATGGCCACGGGTAGGACGGGCACAGGGGCGGCAGGGGCCATGGGATGGCCGGGAGGGAGGGCGGTGGAGCGGGCATCAATCGTGCAACGGCACACCACAGGTACCGGCCACCACGGCGATTGGATGTGCCTCGCTCGCGCGGCTCGGTCGTTCCATGCAGCAGATCAGCACTTTGGGGGCCGATCTCTTCAGCTGAGATTGAGATTCAGCTCACTTCTGCATACAGGAATCTAGAGACATTGCCCTCACCAGCTCACGCCATGGAGCTTCGGCAGCGGTGCGGTCTGGCTGGTGGTGGCGAACAGCCGGGGGATGCGGTTGCTGTTGTAGACCCTGAATTCCTCCACCAGGCTCACTCCTTCCTTGCGGACCGCCTGGTTGAGCACCAGAGAGCCATCGGGATCGGAGACCGAGCGGTGGAAGGTGCCCGGCGGGATGCGCAGGATGTCGCCACCGGTGTCGAGCCGGACGATGTGGAACGGGTAGTTCCAGCCCAGATTCACCAAAAAGAAGGTGCGGCCACCGTGCATGGCCAGCAGGTTGTCCTCCTGGTGGGGATGCAGGTAAAACTGCCAGGCTCCGGATTCCGGATCATCCGGGGGGCTCACCGCCGGCCCGCTGTGAACCACCAGGTCGCGGGCGTTGGAGGTGGGAACGGTGATATCGAAGAAGCGCACCGAAGGGGTGTCGCGGAACTTTTCGTAGGGGATGAGCTCGAACATCGGCGCCGGACGGGGCACTCTTGACTCGCTCGGCTGGAGGACGGAGCTGGACATCGGAACAACGCCGTCAGGGAAGAGACGCTTGAAAGTGATCCACCTAACCGGAGGAGTTCGGCCAGCAGCCGTGCGCACCGCTACGGAAGCCCGCGCTGGTGTCGAAAAGCAATCCGGCTGATGGACTTAGGCGGTTGTTGAGCTTACAAGCGCGCAAGCTTCAACTCCCCAGCAGAACCGGTCTGGCGGCCATTGCTTTAATGCGGGGAATACCCGTTGATGGAGCCCGAAGTCATGGCCGATCGCTCCCCTGCCGTTCTGCGCCTGGCGGCCGTGCTGGTGGCCGCCGGCCTGGGCCTGCAGACCTTGCCTGCTCTTGCCCAGACAGGCCGCTCCGCCGGCAGGCCCACCGTGTCGGTGCCCAACTTCAAGAACACCGTGACCCAGCAGGCCTGGTGGTGGCAAGGGCCGGTGGCAGAGGATCTCGCCGCCATGCTGGCCAATGAGCTGGCGGCTGAAGGCGATCTGCAGGTGGTGGAGCGCAGCAATCTCAAGGACGTGCTCTCGGAGCAGGAGCTCACCGACCTGGGAATCGTGCGCCAGAGCCCGAATGCGGCCCAGCGGGGCCAGATGACCGGCGCCCGCTACATCGTGCTCGGCACCGTGAGCTCCTACGACTCCAACGTGGAGAACACAAGCTCAGGCAGCAATTTCGGCCTGCTCGGCTTCGGCACCAAGAAGCAGCAGGTGGAAACCAAGGATTACGTGGCGATCGACATCCGTGTCGTCGACAGCACCACCGGTGAGGTGGTGGGACGCCGCACCGTGGAAGGGCGAGCCACCAGCACCGCTGAAGCCAGGGAGCAGGGGGGCAGCCTGCTGCCGTTGGCCGCCGGCGCCCTGCTGCTGGCCCCGAACATGGGCCGCACCGGTCAGGTGCTCACCGGCGCCGCCGGCACCTTGAACTTCGGCTCCAACGAAGCCCAGTCGCAGCGCACCCCGGCGGCCAAGGCCATCCGCGCCGCCCTGATCGACGCCTCCGACTACGTGAACTGCCTGCTGGTGCCCCGCGGGAACTGCATGGCCGCCTTCGACGCCCAGGACCAGCAACGTCGTCAACGTACCCGCGGCACACTTCAACTGGAGTGAACCGGCGCCAGTAGCCGGCCTGACCCTGGGCAAAGAATCAGAACGGGATCGGCATTTCGGCATCAGCCGGCTCTGGCGCGCACTGCGGAATCCGCTCCTCCACCACCTGGCCGATCACCACAATCGAAGGGGAACCAAAGCCTTCGGCCTCCACCCGATCGGCCAAAACCCCCAGGTAGCTCACCAGGTCGCGCTGACCACGGACCGTGCCCTGCTGGATCACCGCCGCTGGCGTTTCCTCGGCCAGGCCACCGGCGATCAGCTCCTCGCAGATCCGGCGCAGGTTGTGCAGGCCCATGTAAATCACCAGCCCGTCGCTGCTGCGGGCCAGCCCCCGCCAGTCGACCCCGGGGCGGTCCTTGTCGATCTCCTCATGGCCGGTGACGAAGGTGACGCTGGAGCCAGCGCGGCGATGGGTGACCGGCAGGCCGATGTAGGCCGGAGCGGCGATTCCGGCGGTCACCCCGGGCACCACCTGCACCGGCACCCCGGCCGCCACCAGGTGGGCGGCCTCCTCGCCGCCGCGGCCGAACAGAAAGGGATCGCCACCCTTGAGCCGCACGATGCAATCGCAGCGCTGGGCCAGGTCCACCAGCACGGCATTGGTGCTCGGCTGGGGCACCGAATGGTGGCCGCGCCGCTTGCCAACGAAATGGCGCTCACAACCTGCTGGGGTGAGATCAAGCAAGGCCCGCGGAACCAGAGAGTCGTAGACGAGCGCATCACACTGGCGCAGCAGACGGTGGGCCTTGAGGGTGAGCAGCTCCGGGTCACCAGGTCCGGCTCCCACCAGGTACACCGTGCCGGTCACGGCAAGGCCACCAAGGGCAGACCCCACGCCTGAGTCAGGTTGTCCGTGCGGGTCGCCAGCTTCCGGTCCTTCACATCTGCAGCAGTGTATGGAGTGGTTCAGCCACTCGCCTTGCTGACCTCATGGAGCGGGTGATGTGAGGGGCTGAGGTCAGGGGGTGAGGTCAAGGAGAAGGTCTGAAGATCAATCATTCCTAAGCTCGGTTTTTACGGGGACCTCACCACGACCTCGTTGCCACTGCCACGCAAGGCCGACTGGGGGCGGAGCCCTTCTGAACAGGCCAGACGGCCGGCGATGGCTGCCGATGCCCTGCGTTTTCGTGAGTTGCTCGCCAAGGTGGGCAGCGGTGAGCACACCAGCAAGGGCCTGAGCCAGGCCGAGGCCCGTGAGGCGATGGACCTGATGCTGGCCGGCGAGGTGGGGGAGGCCCAGCTCGGCGCCTTTCTGATCGCCCATCGGATCCGGCGGCCTTCGCCGGTTGAGCTCGCCGGCATGCTCGACAGTTACCGCGCCCGCGGCCCGGTCTTGCGCAGTCCGGTGTTGCTCAGTCCGGGGAAGAAGCCGCTCTGTTTTGGGGTGCCCTACGACGGCCGCAGCCGCACGGCGCCCCTGCTACCCCTGCTGGCGCTGATGCTGGCGGCCGCCGGCCAGCCGGTTGTGCTGCACGGCGGCGATCCGATGCCGGTGAAGTACGGCATCACCCTCGCCGAGCTGTTTGCGGCCCTGGGGATCGAATGGCGGAACCTCAGCCTGCCGGCGGTGCAGGCCAGGCTGGAGACGCACAACCTGGCCCTCACCCACCAGCCCCTGCACTTCGCCGCCGCCGATCGCCTGCTGCCGGTGCGCGACGCGATCGGCAAACGCCCGCCGGTGGCCAGCCTGGAGCTTCTCTGGACTCCCCATCAAGGGGAGCACCTGCTGGTGAGCGGCTTCGTTCACCCCCCCACCGAGAACCGGGCCTGGGAGGCCCTCGCCATGGCAGGCGAACCCGACCTGCTCACCGTCAAAGGGCTGGAAGGCTCCACCGACCTGCCCACATCCCGGGCGGGCATCACCGCTCGGGTGCGCGATGGCGTGATGACCCGACTCCTGCTCCATCCCCGCGACCATGGGATCAGCAGCCATGAACAGGCCTGGGAGAACCTCGAGCAATGGCGAGAGGATGCACTTGCGGCCCTGGTCGGGGAGGGGCCCCTGGCCGAAGGCCTGCTCTGGAATCTGGGGGCCTACCTCTGGCTGGCCGATCAGTGCAGCAGCCTCGAAGCCGCCCTGGACCAGGCCAGGGCCCTGCTGCTGGCCCGTAGCGGCGAAAAGCTTCGCCAGGAGCTGGCGGCATGAACCAACACAACCATTGCTTTGGCTTCGAGGCCGATTTCGTCGCCTCCCTGCGCTGCCTGCCGATGGCCGTGCGGCGCAAGCTCGATCTCGCCGGCGTCAAGCTCAAACTCAGCCACTGGCACGCCTTGAGCAACGACGAGCGGCTACAGCTGTTGGAGTGGGCCGATCAGCCTGACGCGATCACCGCCCTGCGGCAGTGGCTGAGCGGGCGCACCGCCGCCATGGCCGATGGACCGGCCAAGCCCCTGGAGCCAGCACACGCCGAGAGCTGGCAACAAAGCGAGCAGCTACCCGATCGGCTGCGCCTCTCTTGCGCGCAATTGGGCTGCTCAATCCCCTTGGCGGCCTGGGCGGAGCTGGGTGAACTGCAACGCTTCGCCTTAGTCAAACTCAGCCACCCTGGCCACGAACACCGCAACCTACCTGGGGCCATTCGCGAGTTCGGGCTTGGCGATTAGCCATGACCTCAAGGACCTCGGGCACCCGGTGGCGACGCTGACCCAAGCCTGATGACCAGCAAAGCCAATGAATCTCAATCCAGACTGCTGGGATGTAGAAAACGTTGATCAGAAAAGCTTGCTGAGGATGGTTATTAGGCCCGGCGCTCGATCGGCAGAATCACCGCCGCGGCAGCCTCGACGCGAACCGCCGCCGCCTTCAGCTCCGGCTGGCCGGAGATCGGGCAGGCCAACTCATGCATGAGCGCGTTGGCCTCGCAGGCCAACTCCTGCCTGAACCCCCAGTGCATCGGCAGAAACACCGTGCCGGCGCGGATGCGATCGCTGATCGACAGCCGGGCCGTGATGCTGGAGCGTCTGGAGGTGATCCGGGCCAGCGCGCCGTCCGCCAGGCCCAGATCAAGAGCGTCCACCGGATGCATCTCCAGCAGAGGCTCGGGATGCATGGCCACCAGCCGAGGAACCTGGGCCGTGCGGGTCATCGTGTGCCACTGGCCCAGATAACGCCCAACAGTGAGTACAAGGGGATAGCCCTCCGAGATCGGCTCGCCCAGGCCCAGCGGCAGATCGGCGCAGAAACGGGCGCGGCCGTTGGCGGTTGGGAAGAGCAGATCGGTGTAGAGGCGTTTCGCTTCGGTCGTTGGTGCGCTGCCTTTGGGAGCGGGCCATTGCTGCGGGCCGTGGCTGGCCAGTAGCTCGTGGCTGAGGCCGGAGACGTCGCAAAGGCGGCCGGCCGAGAGTTGGGCGTGCTCTGCATAGACCTCGGCTGCGCTGGTGTAGGTGAACTGATGCTCGAAACCCAGCCGCCGTCCAACAGCGGCGAAGATCTCCCAGTCGGGACGGGCCTTGCCTGGGGGGCGGCGGAAGGCCGGACAGAAGGTGACCCGCCGCTCGGAATTGGTCATCGTTCCCTGCTTCTCGCTCCACTGGGCGGCCGGCAGCAGCAGGTGGGCGTAATGCGCGGTTTCGGTACCGGCATAGGCCTCACTGAGCACGATCAATGGGCAGAGGGCCATGGCGGCCTTGACCCGTTCCAGGTTGGGCATACTCACCAGAGGGTTGGTGGCCGCCACCCACCACAGATCAATCTCGCCGCGCTCCATGGCCTCCAGCTGCTGCCATGCCGCCAATCCAGGCCTTGGGGCGATCGAGCCCGGCGCCAGATCCCAGGCACGCTCCACCTCGTCACGGTGCCCGGCATCATTCACATTGCGGTAGCCAGGCAGCAGGTGGGCCAGACCGCCAGCCTCCCGGCCACCCATGGCATTGGGCTGGCCGGTGAGAGAGAAGGGTCCCGCCCCGGGCCGGCCGATCTGACCGGTGAGCAGATGCAGGTTGATCAGGCCCGCCACCGTAGCCGTGCCCTCCACGCTCTGATTGACCCCCATCGACCAGAGGCTGAGCGCGGCCCCGGCGCCTCCCCAGAGCTCGGCCACCCGCCGCAGCTTGTCCTCGCTGACGCCACAGATGGCAGCAACCTTTGTTGGCGTCCACTCCTTCAGCACGGCGGCGAAGGCGGGAAAGCCATCGGTGGCCTCGTCGATGAACTCGTGATCGATGGTTCGCCGGGCCAGCAAAAGATGGGCAAGGCCATAGAGAAGTGCCAGGTCGGTACCGGGCTGAATGGCCAGATGAAGATCAGCGGCGTCTGAGGTGGCTGTGGCTCGCGGATCGACCACAACGATCTTGAGCTGCCTGGGGTTTTTCTTGCGACGTTTAACTAGTCGCTGGAACAACACCGGATGACAGGCAGCCGTGTTGGTGCCGATCAAGAAAGCCAGATCGCAATGATCAAGGTCGTCGTAACAACAGGGAGGGCCATCGGAGCCAAGGCTGCGGGCATAACCGGCAACGGCTGAGCTCATGCACAGCCGAGAATTGGCATCGAAATTATTGGATCCGATCGCTCCTTTGATGAGCTTCTGGGCAACGTAATAGTCTTCCGTATGGAACTGCCCTGAGCCGTAAAGGGCGATGGAATCGGATCGCTGCCTGGCGAGGCTGTTTTGAATCTGGCCAGCGATGAGATCAAGCGCCTTCTCCCAGCTGATCGGCTGGAAGGGCTGATCCAGGGTGGGGCGGTAGAGAGGTTCCAGCAGGCGGGATCGATCGAGCGTTTCCCCAACCGTGGCCCCCTTGATGCAGACCTGCCCCAGGCTGGATGGATGACCGCGATCCCCCTTCACCCCCCAGATCGGCAGGCCGTCGACCCCGCGACGGGTCGCTTGATTGGGGGCTGCTGGCGGCAGCATGGTGAGACCACAACCCACACCGCAGTAGGGGCACTGGGTGTTAACGGCAGAGGCTTCGGTTGTGGCCGGGGAATCGCCCATCTCGGCCACCATCAGGGCACTTCAGCCAGTATCACTTCTCCCTCGTGGAGATCATCGAAGGAACCCTTTGGTTCCTTGAGGAAGAAGTAACACATCAGGCCCACCACCAGCCCGGCCACACCCAGAACCTGGAAGAAGGCACTGTTGGATGCCGCCACTACCGCCGGAGACGGATCACCGGATGCGTCACCGATCCAGACGGGCAGCAGGCTGTAGATGGTGAGATAGGCCACGGCTCCCACATTTCCATAAGCCCCGACCATGCCGGCGATCTGGCCTGTGACCCGGCGCTTCACCAACGGAACAATGGCATAGGTGGATCCTTCTCCAGCCTGTACAAAGAAGGAGCAACCCATGGTGAGCACCAGGGCCAGCAGGATGCCGGCCGTACCCACGAAAGTTCCCGGTTTAATCATGCTCATCACCAAGTAACCGATACCCAGGCCCACGGTCAGAAAGCCCATTGTCTTGCGGCGCGATCCCAGACGATCGGAAATGAGTCCACCACCCGGGCGGGCCACCAGGTTGACGAACGCAAAGGAGGCGGCAAGGATACCGGCAGTCGCCTTCGGCAACAGGAAGGTAGTTTCAAAAAAGGTGGGCAACATCGACACCACAGCCAGTTCTGAGCCGAAATTCACCACATAGGTGAGCTCCAAAATAGCCACCTGCTTGAACTCATAACGATCGTCTTTGGGATACACTTTCGTACCCTTGATGAGATCCATATTTGTGCGGATGATGCCCAGGGTTTGGGCCACGAAAAAGGCAAGCACCAGCAACAGGGCGATCGTGTATCCCGTGTCATTGAGAAAGTTAACCTTCTGAAGCCGCCAGGCCAGCACGCTGAGAATGGCTGCAAACGGAACGTTCATGCCGAGCAGCCCCCAGAAGTCGCGCATGGAGGTCACCTCTAACCCAGCCGCTTTAGCGGGCTTTTGATAAACCCTTCCCGGTGGAGTATCGGAAACATTGAAAAAATAGAAGATGCCGTAGGCTGCAGCGATCAGTCCAGTTATGGCAATGGCGCCGCGCCAGTTGAGCACCACATCACCGATCTGAGCTCCGCCGGCAAACGAAAGCCAGCCCGCCACGATCACCATGGTAAGGGCCGAAAAGGCCGAGCCGAAATTCCCCCAGCCGCCGTAAATCCCTTCCGCCAGTCCAATCTCCTTCGGCGGAAACCATTCAGCCACCATGCGGATTCCGATCACGAAGCCTGCACCAACAATGGAGAGCAACAGCCGGGCAATCACCAGTTGATTGAAATCCTGGGCGCTTGCAAATAGCAAGCAAGGAATGGCTGAAAATACCAGAAGTGTGGAATAGGTGATTCGAGGTCCGTACTTATCGAGCACCATCCCAATCAGGATGCGGGCTGGCACCGTGAGAGCCACATTGCAGATCGCCAACGTACGGATCTGGGACAGCGAGAGACCCAAGTCCTCCTTGACCGTGGTGGCCAGTGGAGCGAGGTTGAACCAGACGACGAAGGTGAGAAAGAAGGCAAACCAGGTGAGATGCAGGGTTTTGTATCTCCCCTGGAGAGACCAGAGTTCGGCAAGCATGGGTCACGAAAGAGGAACCCTGGCTTCGGAAAAAAGCGCTCAGGACTGAAAATCGGCGCACCATGCTGACCGAGACACAAATAAGAGCATCCGGAGCACTCCTTCCTCTGTAGTTGTAGATACGAATCCTGTCAGGCCTTGCCTTGGTCCGCTGGTGCCCCCTTCTCCAGACCAATCAAAACCCACGCCATTCACAATACAAAACTCCGGCGAGGCTCTCCCCTGCGATCCCGAGCCTTGTGAATAGGCAAGGCAAGGAGCCCCGCGTCAGCCTTGATCAGCCTGCTTCGCTCTTTAATTTCTCAACGAGAATCGAATCATTTTTCTTGTAGAGCTTTGCCTCGGCCTCAATGAAAATGTTTGCGAGGGCGTTGTAAGCCTCGCCCCAGGCATCGATAACTTGATCTGTAGCAGCTTCTCCCAGCACATCTTTCATCGCCTCAAGCAGCTTGGCGCCGATGAGGGAGTATTGCTCGGGCAGGATTCTGGCCTCCACATGCTTGTGAGCAATTCGCTCGACGGCTGAAGCAAGTTCTTCGAGGCGGTCAATATGAGTGGCATAGGCATAGACAGAGGCGGCCAGCTTCTTGGCTTGACCGTTGCCATGGGCATCCACCATCCAGGTATTTTCAAAGCCCAATCTATAGTCGGGACGCTCTGCAAAGGCAATTTCATACATTCGAGAGGTGATCTTTTCGCCGTGCTCTTTAACCGCCGGAGCAGTTGCCTTGACGATGTCTATCGTCTGCTGCGAAATTGTCATTCTTCACTGTCCCAGAACTTCTTGACCATACCACGATTTGCTTGATTGATTTGCTGCGAGCGTACTGTTATTGCTTCCCCTTGCTGTCTGAGTCACTATGCTATCCCCTATTGATGAAGGGACTGGAGTCCTGCGCCGCTTCAACTCCAGTAGAGCGTGCAATGGCGCCTGATCGTTGCTGCTTCTTGGTTGTGCGTCCATCAGCGGATGCAAGGGCCCTCTTCACCTCGGAGCCCACACCCTTCGAGTGCTGATCGGAAGGATGGCTCGGGGCCAGCTTTCAAACACTGCCTCGAAACATCGAGCTTGAGTCACAATCCTCGTTGAAGACCCACCTGACTGAGCAAGAGGATCGAGTCTCACGAAGGTTTCAATCACTTGACAGGACTTTCACTGTAAAAAAAGGGATTAGGGCGACAAAGAACCGACCTGACGACCCAGCCGACGCTGTTCTGGAGACCATGCCTAAAACTGGACCCTGATAGATGCAGGCAGTTCAACCAGCGCAGCATGGCCTGGCTGAGAGCATGGGGTAATGGCCGTCTCCATCCGGTTCTGCCCCTGTCTGCTGAGCGGCGGTGAGAGTCGGCGGATGGGCCGCGACAAAGCGCTGCTTCCCCATCCAGCTGGCGGCACCTGGTTGGAGCAGGCCCTGCGCCTGCTGGCCCAGCTGCAGCAGCCCGTCACCCTGCTCAGCCGCCACCCGTCCCACGGGACGATCGCCCGTCAACTTCAGCAGCGCGAGGGGTTCGAGCTAGAGGTGATCGTGGAGCCACCGCCCCAGGAGGGCCCCCTGCTGGCCCTGACCCGGCTGATGGCCCATCACCGCGGCCAGCGACTGCTACTGGCGCCAGTGGACATGCCCTGGCTGCAGCCAGGCACCCTGAAGCAACTGCTGAAGGCCGGCGCGGCGGAGCCGGAGCGGATTCTTGTGGCCCACGACGGCCAGCGGCTTCAGCCCCTGCTCGGTCTCTACCCCGCCAGCGACCCCTCCCGTCAGTCCGCCGAAACGTTCACCGGCCAAGGAGGCCGCAGCCTGCTGCGCTGGCTGAATCAAACCCAGCGCTTCAGTTCGGTGCCGCTGGACCCACTGCAGCTGCGTAACGCCAACCTGCCGGCCGACTGGGCGCCCTGAGCAGCCAATCCGAACACTGCCGCGCCAGGCTTGGCGCCCGGCAGCAAACCAGAGGAGGTTGTGATGGCTGAACCGGCCTCCCTGCGTGATCGCCTCGGACGCCCACCCGGCGTGTTGCGTCTGTCGCTGACGGCCCGTTGCAATCTGGCCTGTCCCTATTGCTGCCCGGATTCCCAGGAACCACCTGAGCTGCTCAGCCTGACGGAGCGTCTGCAGCTGGTGGCCGCCGCCGTGGATCTGGGCTTCGGCACGCTGCGGCTCACCGGCGGTGAACCGTTGCTGAACCGGGATCTGGAGGCCTTGATCGGCGGTCTCCAAGCCCTTCGTGATCCTTCCAGCCGCCCCCGCGGCCCGTTGCAGGACATCGCGCTGACCACCAACGGGGCGCTGCTGGGGGCGGAGCGGGCCCGGGCCCTGAAGGCCGCCGGGCTCGATCGGATCACCATCAGCCTCGATGGCACCGATGGCGAGAGCGTGGCGCGGATGGCGGGTCTGCTGGCGGGGCCCAGCGCCGGGGAAGCCCTGCTGGCCAAGGTGCTGGCGGCTGTGGAGCACGCCCGTGCCGCCGGCTTCGACCCGGCCGCAGGCCAGCTCAAGCTCAATGCCGTGATCGCCCGCGGCCGCAACGACGATCAGCTGCTGCCGTTGGCGGCGCTGGCGCGGCGGCTGGGGGTGGAGTTGCGCCTGATTGAGTTCATGGATGTGGGCAACCGCAACGGCTGGAACCTCGAGCAGGTGGTGCCAGCGGCCGAGATGCTGCAACGGATCGGCGCCGTCTGGCCGCTGCAGCCGGTGGGACGTGCCAGCGCTGCCACCGCCAACCGCTGGCGCTACCGCGACGGCGGCCTGGAGGCGGCTTCCGGTGGCGGGCAACTGGCCGTGGTGGCCTCGATCAGCGCCCCCTTCTGCGGCGACTGCAACCGCCTGCGCATCACCGCCGATGGCGTGGCCTACACCTGCCTGTTCGCCTCCAGCGGCTTCGACCTCAAACCCTGGCTGCGGCCAGGCGGGCGCCCGGGAGCTGACCGGGCTGGGCTGGATGCGGCCCTGCGCGGCCTCTGGCGCGAGCGCCAGGATCGCTACAGCGAAGAACGGGGGCCCGAGGCTGGCTCCGCCGAGCCCAGCACACCGGCAGCGGCCCACGCCGAGATGGCCTACTTGGGCGGTTGAGCTGCCCGGTCAACCTGCTGGGGGAAAAGCGCCGCGCACCAGCACCGGCACCCGTTTGAAGGCCGGCGTGCCGCTGCGGGCATCCACCTTGGTGCGGATGATGGCGTTCACCTCGGGATAGAACATCAGAGCCGCCCCTTCGCGGATCTCGCCGGGGATGATCTCGATGTTGGTAAGCACGCCGGCTTCGCCCTGCACCGACACCCGCTGGTGGGCGCTCAGGCCGGAGCGGGCCAGATCGCCGCGGTTCATCAGGATCGTCTGGCGGTGCGGCATGCCCCGGTAGGCATCGCCGGCTTTGTAGACCACCGTGTTGTGCTGGCCGTAGCTGCGGGCTGTGATCAAGGCCACCACCAAGCCGTGCTCGCCCGGCCCCAGGTCACCGAAGTGGGCCGGCTCAGGCAACTCCAGCGCCGGCAGGGGCGTGGCCTGCATCCGTGCTCGCCCCGATGGTGTCGGGAAGCGGGGCTGCTCGAACAGCCGCCCCTCCACGCTGAATTCCCCGTTATTGGCATCGATCCGGGCGATCGGCCCATAGCCGGGCACGGTGCGGGCGATCAACTGGCGCACGTACACCGGATCCTGCAGGCGTTCCCAGTCGATTGGATCGCGGCCCATCAGCCGCATGGCCAGCTCGGCGAGAAAGCCCACCTCGCTGATCAGATCGGCGCGCTTGAGGTGGCTGCTGCCGGGTTCGTTGAGGCGCACAAAATTGTTGCCCGATTCAGTCGTGGTGCGGTGTGGTGTTTCGAAGCGGTTGAACACCGGCAACACCAGGGTGGTGCGGGCCGCCAGGCCGTGGAAATGTCCCTGGTTGGGCTTGGTGGCGAGATAGAAGATCGTGTCGATGCGGCCCAGGGCCTGCCGGGCCTGCTCGGAATCGGGGTTGGCCCCCCAGAGATTGCCCCCCAGGCAGAGCAGGCTGTCGACGGCTCCGGCCTCGGCCGCCTCGATCAAGGCGCGGGTGTCATAGCCGGGCACCCGACTGAGCGGACGGCCCAGCAGGGTTTCCAGGGCTTTTTGCATCTCGGCGCGCAGCTTTACGGTCACGCCCATCGAGCCGAAGCCCTGCACGTTGGAGTGGCCGCGGATCGGCATCGTGCCCGCCCCCGGACGTCCGACGTTGCCGCTGAGCAGGGCGGTGTTGGCGATGGCATGCACATTGGCCGTGCCGTTGGCCTGGTGGGTGATGCCCATCGCCCAGGCGAACACCACCCCCTTGGCCCGGCCGATCACGGCGGCGGTCTCCTCCAGCTCTTCGCGGCTGAGGCCGCAGCAGCTGGTGATCGCCTCCCAGGAGGTTGACTTCAGCGCTTCCACCACGGCCTGCCAGCCCTCGGCGTGGGCCTTGAGGAAGTCGAACTTGATGCTGCCGGCCTCCAGCAGTGCCTTCTGGAGGCCCAGGAACACGGCCGTGTCGCTGCCGGGAATTGGCTGCAGGAACAGCGAGGCGATCGTCGAGCCCCGCAGCATCGACTTGATCGGAAAGGCCGGCGAGCCGAACTTGAGCAGCCCCACCTCCAGCACCGGATTGATCACGATCACGCTGCCGCAGCGCTCCCGCAGGTGGATCAGCTCATTCATCAGCCGCGGGTGGTTGGCCGGCGCGTTGGAGCCCACCAGCACCACGCAATCAGACTGCTGCAGGCTCTCCAGGCTCACCATCGAAGTGCCCGAGCCGAACACCTCGCCCAGCCCCACGGTGGAGGGGGCATGGCAGAGGTCGGAGCAGTCGGCCAGGTTGTTGGAGCCCCAGGCCCGCAGCAGCAACTGCAGCAGATAGGCCGCCTCGTTGGAGGAGCGGCCGGAGCTGTAGGAGGCCACCCGCTCCGGCGGGCGCTGGAAGGCGGCTTCAGCCAGCTCAAACACGTCGTCCCAGCCGAGGCGCTCGTAATGGCTTCCGCCCTCACGCAGGATCAGGGGATGGCTGAGGCGACCGAGGCGATCGGCCTCCATCGAACTCAGGCGCTGCAGTTCCGCCAGGCTGCGCTGCGCGAACACCCCCTCAGACACGGCCGGTTGCAGTTCCGCCGCAATCGCCTCGACGCTCTTGAGGCAGCGCTGCAGCGGTTGCCCCAGCTCATCGCGGAAGCCGCCGTTCTGGCCGCCTGTGCCCCAGGCACAGGACAGGCAGGCGCTCTTGTGCAGCAGTGTTTGCCAGAGCAGCGGGCCTTTGGGCGAGAGGGTCGCCTTGGCCCAGCCATCGATCACCGGCCAGCCGCCACCTACGGCCGGGGTGCCGGGATCAGCAGGGGAAGGTTCTGGAGTGGTTTTGGCGGAAGCGGAGACCCTGTCACCCATCTGCGCGACCGGCGAAGGAAAATCACGCTAACGACCACACCCCTGATTACGGTCAAGACAATCCACTCGCATCAGTTCAACCGATGAAATCGAGCCGTTTCGCCATCCACTTGGGATTCGCTGTGGCATTCGGCTTTGCCGTGGCGGGGTTATCGAGCTGTGCAGGGCCCGAGGCCAACCAGGGGAGCCTCTCCAGCCCACCAGCGCAGGATGCCAGCCTTGCCACGAAGTCTGAGCCTTTGCTGATCCGCTCCGGCGATTTTGTTTCCGGCGAGCATCCCACCAAAGGCTCTGCACAACTGGTGAAGGAGAACAACCAGCATCGCCTGGAATTGGATCAGGATTTTTCAACTTCAACATCTGGCCCTGACCTGGTTGTGGTCTTGCATCGCAAGGCCGATGTGATTGCCTCCACCACGCCACCAGCTTTCCCGCTTAACGAAGGTGATTACGTACTGCTTGCTCCCCTGAAGAGCTTCAGCGGCGCCCAGATGTATCCGATTCCAGAGAGCGTCAATCTCGAAGAGTTCAGATCAGCAACAATCTGGTGCCGGCGATTCAATGCCACGTTTGGTTCTGCCACATTGCAATAAGTGATCTCTGGCGTCCTTCAGTTGGGGGCAGTGGAAACGTGCCACCGTTGAGTTCAGCGCTTAGCTTTGATTTTGCGCGAGGTCTCGGTTTCGCACGTGGACCTGATGGCTGATTCGATCACCCCAGCCTTGCAGCGTCGCATCGGCCTCACCGGGGGCATTGCCAGTGGCAAAAGCAGTGTTGGGCGGATTCTTAGCGGCAGCTACGGGCTGCCCGTGCTGGATGCCGACGCCTACGCCCGCGACGCGTTAGCCCCGGGTACAGCGGCGACGCAGGCCGTGCAGGCCCGCTACGGCAACCTTGATCGAGCCGCCCTGGGGCGCATCGTGTTTGCCGATCCAGCCGAACGGCTCTGGCTTGAGCGCTTGGTGCACCCCTTGGTGCGCAGCCGCTTTGAGCAAGCCCTGGCACAATTCGCTGGGGCACCCTGCCTGGTGCTGATGATTCCGCTGCTCTATGAAGTGAATCTGCAGGGGCTCTGCAGCGAGGTCTGGCTGGTGGACTGCGACGAGGAGCAACAACTCCAGCGCCTGATCCAGCGTGACGGCTACAGCAGCGGTGAAGCCCGCGCCCGCATCAACGCCCAGTGGCCACTGGCCCGCAAGCGTGAGCTGGCCGATGTACTGATCAACAACCGCGGCGGCGAGGCCGAGCTGATCGAGCAGGTGCAGCGTCACTGGTTCTCGGCAAGCTGCCGTGATCCCTTCCCTCCAGCCGTCTCGCCATGACACGAACAATTCGCTTCTTCGCCACCAACCGCGACCGGGAGCAATTGGGCCAACGCTTTGATCGCAATCAGCGAATCAAGCTGCAGAGCAGTGGATATCACTGGGTCGACACCCATATCTGCATGGGCCACTACCTAGCCACCACCAATCCCAACACCATTCCCGTCGATGCGGTGATTTCGCCCTCCACCGAGCGGGTGTTCGACAAATTCCTTGCCAAGCCTGAAATCAGAAAGGTGGTGATCGGCATCCATGGCTTCAATGTGCCGTTGCATGGCGCCATCACCTCCTTTTCCCTGTTAGCTGAAGCCCTGGCCGCCACCCTTGAGGCCAGGGGCCTTTCCCTGGTGCTGGATCCCGAGCCAGCAGCAACAACCACTGGCGTGAGCCCTCCACCAGCCGCCGCCGCTCCGGGCCGAGCTGTGCAAAAGGATCAGATCGCCTTCGTGGGGTTCTCCTGGCCTTCAGACGGCCGCCTGCTGGCCTACCAATCCGACCGGCTGGAGGCGGCCCAGTCGGCGAACGCCCTGGCCAACCTGATCGCCAACATCCGCGCCGCCAACGACAGCGTCGAGGTGGATGTGATCGCCCACAGCATGGGCAGCTATCTGGTCTGCAGCATGCTCAAAAGCCTGGTGGACCGCTCTGCCTGGCCCTACCGGGCCTGGGAGAACAACGCGATCGGCCGCTCGATCGCCCAACGGCTGAAGCGGCGCGACGATGCCGGTAGCAGTTCGTTCATCGATCGCCTGATCCTGCTGGCTCCCGATGTGGAGCGCCGCGAAGTCACCCAGTGCCACAACATCAACATTAACTCCGAGCTGTTGGACTACAACGGGCCGTTCCACGACGGTTTGAAGCATCTGGTCGGCCATACGTACCTGTTCTATTCGCGGAATGACTCCGCCCTGAAAGCCTCAGTGCTCGAAAAAGATGCCCTGCGCGAACCCTTCCAGAAGGTGAAAGAGCTTGTGGCCGGCGCCGACATCGACAAGCGCTGGGAGAGCAGCCTCGGCCTCAACCCGCTGCCCTCGCTTGCTCCAGCCAACATGACCGGCTTCAACGCCACCATGCTCACCAACCGCTCCATCGACCACGGTGATTATTTCGACGCCCCCCAGATCATCGAAACGATGGCCCAGCTGCTGGCGGATTAGCCGTGTGGTTCCAGCAGGTTGTTGCGCTAACCCTTCAGCTTTTCGGCCAGAATCCGGTTGGCGAGCTTGGGATCGGCGCGGCCGCCGGTGCGTTTCATCAGCTGGCCCACGAAGAAACCCTGCAGCTTGTTTTTACCGCCTCGGAACGCCTCCACCTCGGCTGGATGGGCCGCCAGCAGCTCCGCCACGATCGCCGTGATCGCCGCTGGGTCGCTGATCATGCCCAGACCGCGGTCGGCCACGATCGCCTGGGCGGAACCACCCTGCTCCAGCAGCTCCGGCAGAAGATCTTTGGCGATCTTGCCGCTGATGGTGCCGTCGTCGATCAGCTGCACCAATTCCGCCAGCTGCGCAGGCTTGAGGGGCAATTCGGTGATCGACATCTTGCCGGCATTGAGATGGGCGGCGATGTCGCCCGTGACCCAGTTGGCCACTCCCTTGGCGTCGGCACCAGCCGCCACGGCGGCTTCGAAGTATTCGGCCATGGCGCGCTCATCGGTGAGCACCCGGGCGTCGTAGATTGAGAGCCCTAGGGCATCGGCGTAACGATGGCGCTTGGCGGCAGGCAGCTCGGGCAGCTCGGCGCGCCAGCCCTCGCGCCGCTCGGCACTCACCTCAATCGGTCCCAGATCCGGCTCGGGGAAGTAGCGGTAATCGCTGCTGCCCTCCTTGCTGCGCATGCTGCGGGTGTGCTGCTTGCTCTCATCCCAGAGGCGTGTTTCCTGAAAGATCGGCTCGCCGGCCTCGATCGCCTTGATCTGACGGGCGATTTCGTGGTCACAGGCCTTCTGGATCGCCGAGAAGGAGTTCATGTTCTTGATCTCCACCTTCACGCCGAAGGGATCGTTGGGTCCGCGCCGCACCGAGATGTTCACATCGCAGCGCAGGGATCCTTCCTGCATGTTGCCGTCGCTGACGCCCAGATAACGCATGATCCGGCGGATTTCTGAGGCGTATTCGGCCGCCTCCCGGCCCGTGCGCAGATCGGGCTTGGAAACAATCTCGGCTAGGGCCACACCGGCGCGGTTGTAATCCACCAGCGAATGGGTGCTGCCGGCCAGACGATCGCTGCCGGCATGCACAAGCTTGCCGGCATCTTCTTCCATGTGCAGCCGCTCGATGCCGATCGTCTTGAGGTAGGTGTCTTTTCCCTTTTCGGCCACTTCCACCTCGATCCAGCCGTTTTCGGCGATCGGCTGATCGAACTGGGAGATCTGGTAGTTCTTGGGCAGGTCGGGATAGAAATACTGCTTGCGGTCGAACTTGCTGTGCTCGGCCACCTGCAGATTGAGGGCCAGAGCCGCCTTCACCGCATACTCGAGCACCTTCTGATTCAGCACCGGCAGGGTGCCGGGCAACCCCAGCACCACCGGATCGATGTGGCTGTTGGGCTGGTCGCCGAAGTTGGTGGAGGCGGCGGTGAAGATCTTGCTGGCCGTACCCAGCTGCACGTGGGTTTCCAGGCCGATCACGGCCTCCCAGCCCTCATGTCCAATCGCCGAAGCCATTCCGCTCTCCCGGCTTGCGCCTGTTGTGGAAACGATCCTATGCAGGGGACTGTTGGGCGCGGCCGCCATCACCCCGCTGCTGGCGCTTGGATAGTTTGAGTCCATGACAGGCCTGCGCACGGATCAAGTCTCGGCAAGCCGGTCCTTTGCAGAAGGCGACGCTGATCCGGTGCTGGTTCTCGGTGGCGGCCTGATCGGTCTGGCGATCGCCCACCAGCTGGCCCGTCGCGGCGAGTGTGTTCGGGTGCTGAGCCGCCGCCGCAACGAGGCGGCGGGCTTTGTCGCCGCCGGCATGCTCGCGCCCCATGCCGAGGGGCTGGAGGGGGCCATGCTCGCCCTGGGTCAACGCAGCCTGGCGTTGCTGCCCCAGTGGGTGGGCCAGCTCGAAGCCGACAGCGGCCTGCCCTGCGGCCTGCTGCGCTCAGGGATCGTGGTGCCCTTCACCACCAGCGCCGAGCGAGGGGCCTACCCCACCGCTTCGCTGGGGCAACCGCTCGATCGCGCCGAACTGGAAGCCGAAATCCCGGGCATCGGCGCAGACTTTTGCTGCGGGCTGCTGTTCGCCCAGGACGGCCAGATCGACAACCGCCGCCAGTTGATGCGCGCCCTGGAGCGGGCTTGCGTCGAGCGGGGCGTGGCCTTCGCCGAGGGCACCGAGGTGCTGGAACTGATGAGCGATGGCCAGCGGGTGCTCAGCGGGGTGCGCCTGATCGGCGCCGGTGGCCTGGTGCGCAGCCTGGCCTGTCGCCGGGCCGTGTTGGCCTGCGGGGCCTGGAGCGCCAGCCTGCTGCCCGGCTTGCCGGTGGTGCCGATCAAGGGGCAGATGCTCTCCCTGCAGGCCCCCCGCCGGGCCCTGCGCCGGGTGCTGTTCGGGCCCGGCACCTATCTGGTTCCCCGCGAGGACGGCCTGATTGTGGTGGGAGCCACCAGCGAACCGGAGGCCGGCTTCGCCGCTGGGCTCACGCCCCGGGGCCAGCAGCAGCTGGAGGCCGGCCTCACCGCCCTGTTGCCGGCGGCGGCCAGCTGGCCGCCGATGGAGCGCTGGTGGGGGTTTCGTCCGGGCACGCCCGATCAGGCTCCCTTGCTTGGCCCCAGTCCGATCGAGGGGTTGTGGCTGGCCACCGGCCACTACCGCAACGGTGTGCTGCTCGCGGCTGTCACAGCAGAGCTGATCACCGCCCAGGTGAGCGGCGATCAAGCCAGGGATGGATCAGGCGAGCCAAGCCGACGCAGCGTTTTGTCGGCCGCCAACGCCGCTTTGTTGGCCAACTTCCGCTTCGACCGCTTCGCTGTTCAGCCGCAAAGCGCTCAGGGCTCCACGCGCCAGACCTGATCGGCGGGCGTCCAGTCGCTCAGCTCGGAGGGCTCGAACCAGAGGCCGATCTCAAAATCAGCGGTTTCAGGGGCATCGGAGCCGTGGATCACGTTGCGACCGATGTTCACCGCCAGATCGCCGCGGATCGTGCCGGGCTCGGCCTCCAGCGGCTTGGTGGCGCCGATCAGCTTGCGGGCACTGGCGATCACACCATCGCCTTCCCAGACCATCGCCACCACGGGACCACTGGTGATGAACTCCACCAAGCCGGCGAAGAACGGCCGCTCGCTGTGCACCCCGTAATGGCTTTCAGCCAGCTCACGGCTGGGCACCAGCTGCTTGAGGCCCACCAGCTTGAAGCCCTTGCGCTCGAAGCGGCCGAGGATCTCGCCCACCAGCCCCCGCTGGACGCCATCGGGCTTGATGGCAAGGAAGGTGCGTTCGACGGCCATGGAAAGAGCGTTGGTGTGAGCCCCCATCGTCTGCGGCAGGGCCGCCCATTGGCAAGCCGAGCGCAGGGCTTCCCCAGCCACTCAGCCTGAGAGGGGCCAATCCAGACCCATGGGGAGATCGGGGAATGGAGGGGGCTGGCCCGTTGAGCGTGTCCAACGAGGTTCTGCGGACCGCCTCATTAGATTTCGGGTTCGTCCCCACGCACCGCCGCGCACCGATGGTGCTTGCCGATTCGCTTCCCCCCTCCGCGTCCGCCTGGTGCGCCGCCGACGGCGCCGCTCTCTATGGCGTAGACGGCTGGGGCGATCCCTATTTCAGTGTCAGCGAGCGCGGCCATGTGATGGTGCAGCCCCGCGGCGAACGCGGCGGCGCCCTCGATCTGGTGGAACTGGTGCGGGGGCTGCAGGGCCGCGATCTCTCCCTGCCGCTGCTGATCCGCTTCGACGACATCCTCGAAGACCGGCTGGAGCGGCTCCACGCCGCCTTTGAGAGAGCGATCGCCCAGTACGGCTACGCCGGCCGCTACCAGGGCGTTTTCCCGGTGAAATGCAACCAGCAGCGCCACGTGGTGGAGCAGCTGATGGAAAGCGGCCGCCGCTGGCACTTCGGGCTCGAGGCCGGCAGCAAGGCCGAACTGCTGATCGCCCTGTCGCTGCTCGACGACCCCGAGGCCCTGCTGATCTGCAACGGCTACAAAGACCAGCGCTACATCGAGACGGCGATCCTGGCCCGCCGGCTCGGCCGCCAGCCGGTGGTGGTGATCGAGCAGGCCGATGAGGTCGAGCCGATCATTGCCGCCAGCCGGGCCCTCGGCTCAGCGCCCTTGATCGGCGTGCGGGCCAAGCTCTCGAGCCGCAGCACCGGCCGCTGGGGCAGTTCGGTGGGCGAGCGGGCCAAGTTCGGTCTCTCGGTGCCCGACCTGCTGGCCACCCTCGACACCCTGCGCCAGGCGGATCTGCTCGGCGAATTGCGCCTGCTGCACTTCCACGTGGGCAGCCAGATCAACGACATCGCCGTGCTCAAGGACGCCCTGCAGGAAGCCGGTCAGATCTACGTGCAGCTGGCCCAGCTCGGTGCTCCGCTCGGTTACCTCGACGTGGGCGGCGGCCTCGGCATCGACTACGACGGCAGCCGCACCGCCACCGCCGCCTCCACCAACTACTCGCTGCAGAACTACGCCAACGATGTGGTGGCCACCGTGCGCGAGTGCTGCGAGCCCCACGGCATCCCCCTGCCCACCCTGGTGAGCGAGAGCGGCCGTGCGATCGCCAGCCATTTCAGCGTGCTGGTGTTCGACGTGCTCGGTGCTGGCCAGGTCAGTGGCGCGGTGCCGCCGCTGAGCGAGGGCGAACCACTGATTGTGCGCAACTTGCGCGACACCCTCTCGGCGATCGAGGCCGGCGCCGAGGCCAGCAGCGGCGACCACCTGCAAGAGGGCTGGAACGACGCGATCAAGTTCAAGCACGACGCCCTCTCCGCCTTCCGTCTCGGCTACCTGACCCTCACCGAGCGGGGAGCCGCCGAACGCCTCTACTGGGCCTGCTGCGAATCGATCGCCAGCCAGCTGGCCCGCTGGCCGGCCAGCGCCGCGATCCCCGATGAGCTGCGCACCCTGCCGGCGGCCCTGGCCAGCACCTACTACGCCAACTTCTCGGTGTTTCGCTCCGCCCCCGACACCTGGGCGATTGACCAGCTGTTCCCGGTGCTGCCGATCCATCGCCTCAACGAACGCCCCAACCGCCTGGGCAGCTTCGCTGACCTCACCTGTGACTCCGACGGCAAGCTGGCCCGCTTCATCGATGCCGGCCAGGTGAAACCGCTGCTCGAGTTGCATGACCTGCAGCCCGATGAGCCTTACTGGATCGGCCTGTTTCTCGGCGGCGCTTACCAGGAGGTGATGGGCAACCTGCACAACCTGTTCGGCAGCACCAATGCAGTCCATATCCGTCTTGGTGCCAATGGCAGCTACCGGGTCGAGCATGTGGTGAGGGGCAACACCAATGCCGAGGTGCTCGAAGCGATGGAACACGAACCCGACCAACTGCTTGAGCGTCTGCGCCTGGCCAGTGAGGCGGCCATCGACCGGGGCGACCTGCCAATCCGCGATGCCCAGCGGCTGATGGCCCACCTGGAAGGCAGCCTGCGCCAGACCACTTACCTGCAGACCTGACTGGAGCTGATGCCATGTGGGGAGATGAATCGCAGCTGAAGATCGTGCGCGAGCGCATCAAGCTGCTGCTGAAGATCCACTACGCCGATCTGGCGCCGGTCCAGCGCCTCGCCAGCCAGGGGGACCTGCTGATGCGTCAGGGAGATCCCGCCACCAGCCTGATGCTGCTCACCAGCGGCAAGGTAGCGGTCCAGATCCAGTTGCTTGAGCCCAGGCCCCACACCCTGGCGGTGCTCGAAGCGGAGGAACTCCTCGGTGAAATGGGATTGTTCGGCACCGGCATCCATTCCGCCGACGTGCGGGTGGTGGAGGGACCGGCCGAGCTGATTGAAGTCAGCGGCGACAACTTCCTCAAAACCCTGCTCTTCGACGTCGACCTGGCCATGGAGATGCTGTCGCTGGTGAGCCAGCGCTGCAAGTCGGGCAACAGGGTGATCGGCCTGCTCCTTGATGGCATCGCCGCGGCCCACCGGGGCGACACGGCCCAGCTGGCGGCCATCGCCAGCGCCATCCGGCCGCTCGATCACTGCCTGAGCCTGGCTGGCGATCGGCTGGTGGAACTGGGCGAGAGACGGGCCTGAACCATTCAGTTGGCGCAGAAACGCACCAGCAGTTCGAGGCGGTCGGTGGGGGCCGCCAGTTCGGCCGGATCAAACGGGGCCGCCTCATCAGCCATCGCTGTGCGAAACACCCTCGGCCCCATCCCTCCTTCGATCTGCACCTCCAGGGGGTTGAGGGCCCGCAGGCCGATCACCTCGGCAATGGTGAGGGCCTGACTGCGGGCCTCTTGATAGGCCGACCGCAACAGCTGGCGGCGTACGTCGGCGTCGGCAGCAGGGTCGGCCTCGGTGGTCACCGGGGACAGACGAACCCCCGGCAGGCTGCCCACCTGGCGGATCATGCCCTGGAGCTGGGGAGGCTGCAGCTGACCGTTCAGGCGCAGGCTAGCCTTCACCAGCTCGGGCCTGTCCTTGCTGCGCGGCTGCTGCCAGGTGGACGGGGAGCCCACCTCCAGCTCGCTCACCTGCAGCAGCTGCAAGGCCGTGCGCACGGCCGCCAGCCGTTCCTGCAGGGCTGGCAGGGCCAGCTCGGCGGTGGCGGCCTCAGCCTCCAGCCCCAGCGAGAAGCGCAGCCGCTCGGTGGTCCGTTTGACCTCGGCATTGCCGCGCGCCTCCAGCAGGGTGCCGTCGCAGCGGAGCTGAACCTGCTGGGAGAGCGCCGGCAGGGGCAGGAGCGCCAGGGACAGGGGCCATAGACCCAGCGCTGAGAGCCAGCACGCGGGAGGAAGGGGACGCATCGGCCAGGTTGCGACGAGACCCCAGACTGCCCCGCCGCGGGTCAGGCTCCCTGGCCGCTCCGTTCAGGAACCAGCCGCAGCCAACGCCGAGACCAGCTCCGCCCTGGCCTGCTCCAACGCACCATCGAGCGCCGCGCCGTCCTTGCCGCCGGCCTGGGCCAGGTTGGGGCGACCGCCACCGCCGCCGCCACAGCGCTTGGCCACACCACCGATGAAGGCCCCGGCCTTGGGACCCTTGGCGATCACCGCCTTTCCGAAGGCCGCCACCAGGATCACCTTGCCGCTGTCAGCCGGGTCAGGCAGGCCGCCCAGCAGCACCGCCGCCCCGTCACCGAGCTGCTGCTGCAGTTGCTGGGCGGCGCCCTGCAAACCGGCGCCCTCCACCCCGTCGAGGCGGGCCACCAGCAGCTGGAAGGCGCCCAGCGTTTCGGCCTCAGACACCAGCGCTGCCGCCTTGGCCAGGGCCAGTTCGCTGCGCACCGCGCCCAGCGCCTTGTTGCTCGCCTTGAGTTCCTCCTGCAGGGCGCTCACCCGCTCCACAATCTCGCCCGGCTGGGCCTTGAAACGCTCGCCCAGGTCGCGCACCACCTGCTCGCGGGCCTTGAGGTAAGGCAGCAGCGCCGGGCCGGCCACCGCTTCGATCCGGCGGATGCCTGCGGCCACGCCGCTTTCGCCGGAGATCTTGAACAGACCGATCTCGGCGGTGTTGGCCACGTGGGTGCCGCCGCAGAGTTCCATCGACACACCGGGCACGTCCACCACCCGCACCGTCGCGTCGTATTTCTCGCCGAACATGGCCACGGCTCCGGCGGCCCTGGCCTGCTCCAGCGCCATCTCCTGCACCTCCATCGCGTGAGCCGCTTCGATCCAGCCGTTGATCAGGTCCTCGATCCGCTCCAACTCCTCGCGGCTGAGCGGGCGCGGGCAATGGAAGTCGAAGCGCAGCCGATCGAAATCCACCAGGGAGCCGGCCTGGCTGATCGCGGGGTCCACCACCTGCTTGAGCGCCGCCTGCAGCAGGTGGGTGGCGGTGTGGTGGGCCTGGGCCCGGCGCCGGCAGCGGCGATCGACCCGGGCGTTGAGCTGGTCACCGAGCTGCAGCACGCCCCGCTCAATCCGGCCGTGGTGAACAAACAACTTGCGCAGGCGGCTCACCGCCTCGATCTCAACGATCAAGTCCTGGCCGACCAGCAGGCCGCGGTCACCGATCTGGCCACCGGATTCGCCATAGAACGGCGTGGCATCGAGCACCAGCTGCACCGCGTCGCCGGCCACCGCCCGCTGGCCCGGCGCGCCGTTCACCACCAGCGCCATCACCTGGCTGGGATGCTCCAGGGCGCCATAGCCGTGGAAATCGGTGTCGGCCAGATCGGCGGCGATCGCCTCAATGGCGCCCTGGACGGTGAGATCCACGCTCACCGCTGCCGCCTTGGCCCGCTGGCGCTGGGCCTCCATCGCTGCCTCGAAACCGTCGCGGTCCACCGTCAGACCATGCTCTTCGGCGATCTCTTCGGTGAGCTCCAGCGGGAAGCCATAGGTGTCGTAGAGCTCGAAGGCCTGGGCGCCGCTGATCCGCTGGGGTCTGGCGGCCAGCAGCTCAGCCAGCAGCTTCTCGCCCCTCTCGAGGGTTTCAAGAAAGCGGGCCTCCTCCCGCTCCAGCTCCGCGGTGATCGCCCCCCGGCGCTCCAGCAACTCGGGGTAGGCCGGCGCCATCAAGCTGATCGCCGCCTCGCCCATCGCGTGGAGGAAGGGCCGATCGATGCCGATCAGCCGCCCGTGGCGCACGACCCGGCGCAACAGACGCCGCAGGATGTAGCCCCGGCCCAGGTTCGAGGCACTCACCCCATCGCCGATCAGCTGGGTGATGGCTCGGCTGTGGTCGCCGATCACCTTCAACGACGTCTGAGCCTTGGTATTAAGACCGGGATAGGTGAGGCCAGCGAGGCCAGCGGCCGTTTCGATCAGCGGGTAGATCAGATCGGTTTCGTAGTTGTTCGGCACTTGCTGCAGGATCTGGGCCATGCGCTCGAGTCCCAGGCCCGTGTCGATGTTGCGGTTGGCCAGCGGCGTGAGCACACCAGCGGCATCGCGGTTGAATTCCATGAACACGAGGTTGTAGAACTCGATGAATCGGCTGTCGTCCTCCAGGTCGATGCCGTCATCGCCCAGTTCGGGTTTGAAGTCGTAGTAGAGCTCCGAGCAGGGACCGCAGGGACCAGTAGGACCCGACACCCAGAAGTTGTCGGCCTCATCGAGGCGCACGATCCGCTTGGGGGTAACCCCCACCGCGTCACGCCAGATCGCCGCGGCCTCGTCGTCGTCACGGAACACGCTCACCACCAACCGGGCCGGATCGAGGCCGAACAGCTCGGTGGAAAGCTCCCAGGCCCAGGCAATCGCCTCAGCCTTGAAGTAGTCGCCAAACGAAAAGTTGCCGAGCATCTCGAAAAATGTGTGATGCCGCGCCGTGCGGCCCACGTTCTCGATGTCGTTGGTGCGGATGCATTTCTGGGCTGTGGTGGCCCGCGGCGCCGGCCTCGGAGACTGCCCCAGGAACACCGGCTTGAACGGCAGCATCCCAGCGATGGTGAGCAGCACCGTGGGGTCGTCGGGAATCAGCGAGGCACTGGCCAGCCGCTGGTGGCCCCGAGCCGCGTAGAAAGCGAGGAAGGCTTCGCGGATCTCCGCGCCGCTGCGCGGGCGGGTGGCGCCGGTTGGGAAGTGGCGGGAATCTGGAGCGGCAGCCATGGCCCAAAACAGCGAAACAACCCTGGAAAGGGCATGATCGCCCAGCACAGGCACCAGCGACGCCGTTGTCTTCCACCGAGCAGCGCCATCAGTTGCGGCTCCAGTCGATCGGCTGGGCCCTGCTCGCCGGTGGCACCGCTCTGGCCCTCGGCCTGGTGCTGGGTCTGGAGCCGGGGCTGCGGGCCGGCGGCTGCGGTTTCTTCTACGGCCTGCTGGCCTTCCACCTGCAGCGGGTCGACCCGGACGATGGCCATCTCCAGGCCGGCCTGGTGGGAGCGGTCTGCGGCATCCGCAGCCTCGCCCTTCCCCTGGATCTCCCTGAGCTCGTTAGCGGGCACTGGGTCGAGGCGGCTCTGGCGCTGCTGCAGACAGCGCTCAAAGCCTGGTGGCCACTGTGGTGGCCGCTGCTGGGCGCCGCCCTGCTGCTGCAGGCAGGGCAACGGCTGCTGCCCGCCTTGAAGCCTTGAACTGATGCCTGGAGGGGGCAGGGGACCGCGATCGGGGATGATGGCGCCGATCCGTACCTGGCCGCGCCTCGGCGATGAGCCTTCTGCACGCCACCTGGCTCCCAGCCGATAGCAGCGGCATGGCGGTCGCCGGCCTGATGCTCTGGGCCGATACCTGGCGGGTGGCCCACCCGGCCAGTCCGATTGAGGCGCCCCTCGCCCACCCGCTCAGCCTCAACCAGGACGACCTCGGCGCCTGGCTGGAGGAGTGGGACCTGTGGACCGAATCGTTCCGGCCGGCCTCGGCCGCCCTGAGCCTGCCGAGCCGTCGCCAGAGCAGCAAGGGCAGGAAGAAGTCCGAGATGGGCGGCTGGAGTGGCCTGCCGCTGCAGGCCGGCGAACCGATCCCCAAAGATGTGGAGTGGTGGCCCTGGGAGGTGGAGGGGCTGTGGCTGGATCCCGCCGCCGCCGCCCTCTGGCTGGAGCGCCTGCCGCTCTCGGGAAACCATCCCGACCTGGCCGATGAATTGCGCTGGTGGAGCCATCTCCAACGCTGGAGCCTCAGCCTGATCGCCCGGGGCCGCTGGCTGCCCCAGGTGGAAGAGGGCCAGGCCCACTGGTTGCCCCTGCTCAACCGCGAAGACGACCGCCGTCGCCTCGAAGATCTGGCCACCCAGCTGCCCCAGGTGGCGGTGGCTGGCCTCTGCCGTGGCTCGAACCTGCCTGGATCGGGTTCAGCCTGGGCCGGCGCCAACGGCAGCGCACCCCTGGCCTGCTGGCGACCCGGCTCCGGCCGGCTGCGGGTGGTGACGATCCTCTCTGGCCTGGTGGATGCCCAGCTGCGCAGCGGCTTCAGCCCGAAAGCCGACGGCCTCGATCCCCTGCTGACGGCCTGGCAGCAGGCCCTGGGTCCGGGCAAGGGCGAGCTGCGCCTGGGCGAAGAAGAGATCGAGCGACTCGGCACCGCCACCCACCACTGGCGCGAAGCGGTGGCCGGGCGGGTCGCCCCGGCCCGGGCCTGCCTGGAGCTCGACACACCGCCAGAGGGCGCTGAGCTCTGGGAGCTGCGCTTCAGCCTGCAGGCCGAGGCCGATCCGAGCCTGAAATTGCCGGCGGCGGCGGTCTGGGCGGCTGGTGAAGCCAGCCTGCAACTCGGCGAGATCAACGTTCAGCAGCCCGGCGAACTGCTGCTCGAAGGCCTGGGCCGGGCCCTGCAGGTGTTCGAGCCGATCGGGCGGGGCCTCGATGCGGCCACCCCCTTGCAGATGGAGCTGGCCCCGGCCGAAGCCTTCGTGCTGGTGCGAACGGCCGCCGCCCGCCTGCGCGATGTGGGCGTGGGCGTGGTGCTCCCCCCCAGCCTCAGCGGTGGCCTGGCCAGCCGGCTGGGCCTGTCGATCGAAGCGGAGCTGCCGGCGAAATCACGGGGCTTCAGCCTCGGCGAAACCCTGGAGTGGCGCTGGGACCTGATGATCGGCGGCGTCACCTTGACCCTCAAGGACCTGGAGCGGCTGGCGAGCAAGCGCAGCCCACTGGTGCAGCACAAGGGGGCCTGGATCGAGCTGCGTCCGGGCGATCTCCGCAACGCCGAAAAGTTCTGCGCCCTCGATCCACCGCTCAGCCTCGACGACGCCCTGCGCCTGACCGGCAACGAAGGCGAAACCCTGCAGCGCCTGCCGGTGCACCGCTTCACGGCCGGGCCACGGCTGCAGGGGGTGCTGGAGCAGTACCACCAACAGAAGGCTCCCGATCCCCTGCCGGCACCGGAAGGCTTCTGCGGCCAGCTGCGCCCGTATCAGGAGCGGGGCCTGGGCTGGCTGGCCTTCCTGCACCGCTTCGACCATGGCGCCTGCCTGGCCGATGACATGGGCCTGGGCAAGACGATCCAGCTGCTGGCCTTCCTGCAGCACCTCAAGTCCGAGCAGGAACTGAAGCGACCGGTGCTGCTGGTGGCCCCCACCTCCGTGCTCACCAACTGGAAGCGTGAGGCCACCGGCTTCACACCAGAGCTGACCGTGCTGGAGCACTACGGCCCGAGGCGGCCCGCCACGCCGGCGGCCCTGGCCAAGGCGCTCAAGGGCGTCGATCTGGTGCTCACCAGCTACGGCCTGCTGCAACGCGACAGCGAGCTGCTGGCCTCGATGGACTGGCAGGGAACGGTGATCGACGAAGCCCAGGCGATCAAGAACCCTTCCGCCAAGCAATCCCTGGCAGCCCGTCAGCTGGCCAGGTCAGGCAAAACCAGCCGCTTCCGCATCGCCCTCACCGGCACCCCGGTGGAGAACCGGGTGAGTGAGCTGTGGGCCCTGATGGATTTCCTCAACCCCACGGTGCTGGGCGACGAAGAATTCTTCCGCCAGCGTTACCGCCTGCCGATCGAGCGCTACGGCGACACCGCCTCCCTGCGCGACATCAAGGCCCGGGTGGGCCCCTTCGTTCTGCGGCGGCTGAAAACCGACAAATCGATCATCTCCGACCTGCCCGAGAAGCTGGAACTCAGCGAATGGGTGGGGCTCAGCAGCGAGCAGAGCAAGCTCTACCGCAAAACGGTGGACGAAACGCTCGACGCCATCGCCCGGGCGCCCCTGGGCCAGAAGCATGGCCAGGTGCTCGGCCTGCTCACCAAGCTCAAGCAGATCTGTAACCACCCCGCCCTGGCCCTCAAGGAAGGGGGCATCGGCGAAGGGTTCAGCGCCCGCTCCGCCAAGCTGCAGCGGCTGGAAGAAATCGTTGATGAGGTGATCGAGGCGGGCGATCGGGCCCTGCTGTTCACCCAGTTCGCCGAATGGGGGCACCTGCTCAAGGCCCACCTCGAGAAGCGCTTCCGCCAGGAAGTGCCCTTCCTCTACGGCAGCACCAGCAAGGTGGAGCGCCAGGCGATGGTCGATCGCTTCCAGGACGATCCCCGCGGCCCCCAGTTGTTTCTGCTGTCGCTGAAGGCCGGTGGGGTGGGCCTCAACCTGACCCGCGCCAGCCACGTCTTCCACATCGATCGCTGGTGGAATCCGGCCGTGGAGAACCAGGCCACGGACCGGGCCTACCGCATCGGCCAGACCAACCGGGTGCTGGTGCACAAGTTCATCACCAGCGGCTCGGTGGAAGAGAAGATCGACCGGATGATTCGCGAGAAAGCCCGCCTTGCCGAAGACATCATCGGCAGCGGCGAGGAGTGGCTGGGTGGTCTCGATCCCGGCCAACTCCGGGATCTGGTCGCCCTCAACGACTGACCGAAAGGTTGATCAGGAGGCCGAACCGGAGAAGTAGCGCTGGCCTTGACTGCCCCAGACCTCAGTAACCAGAAGATCCTGCTGGCGGTGCGCTGGCCGGGAACTGGCTGAGGTAGGTGGAAACGGCGATGGACCGGGGCTGGTTGTAACCAACGGGCAACCAGAGATCACCGGCCGCTGCTGCGAAATGAATATCCCAGTGATAGAGCCCCACATAGGCGCTGGGGTCCTCCTTGACCAGGGAGGCATAGGTGAGCACGGCATTGCCGTAGTTGTCGCTGTTGTTATAGCCCCAGAGCCCTCTGCGGATGTCTTTCAAGCCACCCCGGCGCACCAGGTAACGGGCCGCCGCATGAATCGCGTCGTGGGGATCGCGGATGTCGCCCTTACCGACCCCCGCCTGCGCCCAGGTGGTGGGCAGGAACTGCATCGGCCCCTGGGCATTGGCCACGGAAACCCCATCGATGCGGCCCATGCCGGATTCCACCAGGTTCACGGCGGCCAGCACCTCCCATTCGATGCCCGTCGCCGCCTCGGCTTCTTTGTAATAGTCAATCAGCGTTTCGGCGGGCTCAGGCGCAATGATCCGCCAGGCCGGCAACGTTGTCGGTTTTCTGTCGCTGCGATGCATGGCCAGGAAGGAACGCCGCGCTGAGAGGTGCCGGTCGTAGATGCTCTGCCAAGCCACCGGAATGGAGCGCCGCACCTGCTGGGATCGCTCCGGCTGATGGGAGAGAACGCGGTAGATCACCTGCTGCTGGTGGCCGAGGCCAGGAAGCTCAGCGGCGGGGGTCTCCGGCGAGCGCAACGCCTGCTCCACCGACACCAGCAACGCCGCCAGCGCAACGGGATCAGATGGCACCAGCGGGTAATGGCGCCCCTGGGAGTTCAGCGGCAGGGCCTGATCGGTGGGCAGCTGCAGCACCGCCCGCTCCTGCCCGCCTTCAACAATCGCCGCCTGGGTGACGCCCTGGTGGGGGCGCAAAACCAGGCCAACCCCGAGCAGAAGGGCTCCACAGCCCAGGCCGGCGGCGAGCAATCGAGCAGATGGCTTTGGCATCGGACGGATCGGAGTCAGCAGGCGCCGACGGGGGAATGGGCAGATTAAGAGCCGGAAGGAGGCGGCCTCACGCCCCGGCGGCAGGATGCTCCCAGCTCCGCAGGCCAGCGTGATCTCCTCCAACAACGGCTCCCCGTCCGCAGAAGCCAGCGCCACCTGGCATCCCATCGCCGGTGGGATCACCGCGCCAATGGGGTTTGAGGCGGCGGGGATCACCGCTGGGCTGAAGGCCTCCGGCAAGCCCGATCTCTCCCTGCTGCTGGCGCCAGAGGGGGCCGTCTGCGCCGGCAGCTTCACCACCAACCGGGTGCGGGCCGCCTGCGTCGACCTCTGCGCCGAGCGCCTGGCTGAAGGCGCCGGCTGTGCCCGGGCCGTGCTCACCAACTCCGGTCAGGCCAATGCCTGCACCGGCGAGCGAGGCCTGATCGACAGCCTGCGCGCCACCGCCGCAGTGGCCGCCAAACTCAACGTGAAGCCCGAGCAGGTGCTGATCTGCTCCACCGGCGTGATCGGCGTGCCGATCCCGATCGACACCCTGCTGGCGGGGCTCGATCCACTGGTGGCGGCCCTGGGCCCGGCGGGGGGCGCCGCCGCCGCCAGCGCCATCCTCACCACCGATCTGGCCCTCAAGCAGATCGCCCTGGAGGCCGATCTCGGTGGCCAGCGGGTGCGGATCGGCGGCATGGCCAAGGGCTCGGGAATGATCCACCCGGACATGGCCACCCTGCTGGCCTATGCCAGTTGCGATGCCGGGGTTCCGGCCGCCATCTGGCAGGCCATGGTGGGCCGGGCGGTGGCGCGCTCCTTCAACGCGATCACGGTGGACGGCGACACCAGCACCAACGACTGTTACCTGGCCTTTGCAGCCGGCCCGCCCCTGAACCCCGAGCTCTATCCCGCCCTGGAGGCCGGCCTGACGGCGGTGTCGCAACACCTGGCCAGGGCCGTCGCCCGTGATGGTGAGGGGGCCACCTGCCTGATCGAGGTTCAGGTGGAGGGGGCCAGCAGCGACGCGGACGCCCGCGCCATCGCCAGAACGGTCTGTGGCTCCTCCCTGGTGAAAACGGCCGTGCATGGCCGCGATCCCAACTGGGGCCGGATCGTGGCCGCCGCCGGCCGCGCTGGGGTGGCGTTCCAAGCGGATGCCGTGGCCCTCTGGCTCGGAGAGCACCAGCTGATGGCCGCCGGTTCACCGCTGGCCTTCGATCGCCCCGCCGCGTCCACCTACCTGAAGGAGCGTGCCGCCGGCGCCTATCTCAACGCCGATCCGCGCAACGGCGACACCGTGACGATCCGCCTGGCCGTGGGCGCTGGCCCGGGCCAAGGGCTCGCCTGGGGCTGCGACCTCTCCGACCAGTACGTGCGCATCAACGCCGACTACACCACCTGACCACCACAACGAGCCGAAGCTGGCTCGGGGCTTCAGGATGGGGAAACAGAGCAGCTTCCCTCCATGTCCCAGGCCCGGCCCCGGCGGTCGTCCCGCCGCCACAGGCCAGCGCAGGCTGAGACCCCACGGCGGCCTCGATCGCCCTGGCTGATGGCCCTGCTGGCCGGCCTCTGCTTCGGCCTGGGATACGGCATCACCGGGCGTCTGCTTGCGCTGGGTGGCGGCGAGCAACAGCCACTGGGCCAGCCGTTTGAAGTGAAGCCCACGCCGGGAACGAGCCTGGAGAGCCTGCGGATGCGCTTCGGCGATCAGGACAGCGAGATCCGTGGCGATCTCGAGAAGCTGGAACAGGACGAGAAGCGCAAGGCGGGGGAGGCCAAGAGGGCCCAAGAGGTCAAAGAACGCCAAGCCGAAGCGGAGGCGGATGCCGCCAGCAGGACCGTGGCGCCGGAAGAACCGCCGCTGCAACGGCTTCTCCCCGATGAGCCCAGCACGGCCGCACCCAGCCCGCCGCCAAGGGATTTCCCCAGCGATCTGCCAGACCTTCCACCCCCCCAGACCTGATCTGCCACAGTTTGGCAAGACTTCAGGCCTGGAGATGAGCGCGCCCCAATCCTTGATCCAGGCGGCCCTGAACCGGTTGCAGGCCCGCATCGGCAGTGGCCTGGCTGACTCGGTGGCCGGCCTGGCGGTGCTGGCCCAGGAAGCGCCGGAGCGGCTGCGCAGCGAATGGGAGCTGTTCTGGCAGGAAGTCGAGATGGAAGCCGAACGGCTGGAAACCGACAGTGACGACCACGCCAGCTCGCCGCCAACGCCAGCAACGGGCAGCCCATGGGAGCCAGAGCGCAGCAGCCAGGAACGGATCGATGATCTACGCGCCGCGGTGGCCGCCCTCACCCGCCGCCTTGAGGACCGCGCCTGATGGGCAGCCTGGGCCCCCGCTGGCAGGGAGGGGTGCGCTCCCTGCGGATCTGGAGCGCGGTGCTGCAGTTCGCCTTTGGCCTCTGGCTCGATGGCAAAGACTGGAGCTATCGCGGCGGCGTCAATGAGCAGCGGCGAACGCTGCGCCAGCAAAGGCGAGCCCGCTGGCTCACGAAGGAACTGATCCAACTCGGCTCGGCCTTCATCAAGCTCGGGCAATTGCTCTCGGCCCGGCCCGACGTGCTGCCATCGGCCTATGTGGCCGAGCTCGCCAGCTTGCAGGACAAGGTGCCGGCCTTCCCCTTCAGCGTCGTTGAAACCTTGCTGGAGCAGGAGCTGGGGGAACGTTGCGCCGAGATCGTTGATCTTGAGGAGCAACCGCTCGGCTCCGCCAGCCTCGCCCAGGTGCACCGAGCCAGCCTGCGCAGCGGCCGCCAGGTGGTCTTCAAGGTTCAGCGGCCCGGCCTGGAGCGCCTGTTCCGGCTCGACCTGGAGGTGATGCAGCAGGTGGCGGCCGTGATTCAGCGCCATCCCCGCTGGGGCCAGGGCCGCGAGTGGGTGCCGATTGCCCAAGAATGCCGGCGCGTGCTGTTGCGCGAACTTGATTTCCGCCTGGAGGCAGAACATGCCGCCCGCTTCCGCCAGCAGTTCCTCGAAGACCCCGGCATCCGCATTCCCGGGGTGATCTGGGAGCTGAGCAGCCGCCGGGTGCTCTGTCTGGATTATCTACCCGGGATCAAGATCACCGATCGACCCGCCCTGGTGGCGGCCGGCATCGATCCGGCGGCGGTGGCGGAGAAGGGGGCGGCCAGTTACCTGCAGCAACTGGTGCGCTTCGGCTTCTTTCACGCCGATCCCCATCCCGGCAACCTGGCGGTGGCCGCCGATGGAGGCCTGATCTACTACGACTTCGGGATGATGGGTCAGATCTCCCCACGGCTGCGCAGCCGGATTGGGCGCATGGTGCGGGCGGCAGCGGGCCGCGATGCCTCGGCCCTGGTGGTGGAACTGCAGGGCGCCGGGGTGATCGCCGCCGGCATCGATGCCGGGCCGGTGCGCCGTCTGGTGCGGGTGATGCTGAACGACGCCCTCACCCCTCCCTTCTCCGCCAATGTGCTCGAGAAGCTCTCCGGCGACCTTTACGACCTGGTGTACGGCCAGCCCTTCCGCCTGCCCTCCGAACTGATCTTCGTGATGCGGGCCCTCTCCACCTTCGAGGGAGTCGGCCGTGGCCTGGACCCAGGCTTTAGCTTGATTTCGATTGCCCGCCCCTACCTACTGCCCCTGATGACCGCCAGCGGCCAAGGCCCCAACGACTTCATCAACGAACTGGGCCGCCAGGCCGGCGAACTCGGCAGCCGCGCCCTCGGCATCCCCCGCCGCCTCGACGACAGCCTGGCGCGCATCGAACAAGGCGACCTTCAGGTACAGATCCGCGCCGGCGAAACCGACCGCCTCCTCCGCCGCCTGGCCATCGCCCAGCAGGTCAGCGGTCAGTCCTTCCTGCTCGGCGGCCTGGCCATCGCAGCAGCCCTCCTGGCCTCCAGCGGCCGCCCAGCCCTCACGGCCGTGCCGCTAGTTCTTGGCGTGCCCGTGGGCCTCACCTGGCTGAAGCTCCAGGGCAAACTGCAACGCGATGGCCGCATCGATAAATTGCCAGGAGTGGGCGGCTGAGCACCCAGCCCAAGCCCACAAAGTCAGTTCTGCCTATCAAGACGATTGCGGCCAATAGGGTTTACCTGCTTCCAGAGGCTGTGGATCTGCTGTAATCACCCTTCTGCGCCTGGTTAGCCTGCAGCCATGCACAAGGGCTCCTCGAATAATGAGCAATCTACCTCAGCTCTGAGAGCATGAAAAAGCCGCCAGAGGGCGGCGGAAAATCAGAAGCCGACAAAAAACACTGACAAGTTACCCTGCAATCAGGGTTCGTCCGTCTGCGACTTAGGGCTTCCTGAAAAAGTCAAAACCCCTGCCCTGCAGTTGGTTTGAGCCAATCAAAGGCGCTAAACTGGTTTTGACCGAGCAATTCCTTGCTCGCTACATCGTGTAACGGCCACGAATGTATCGGAAACATCATAATGGCCAGCTCTCTATCGAGGAGTTCCACCTTCCTTTTGGTGGCACACTTGATCCAGATAACCGCTGGGTTGTTCTTGCTCAGTTGATACCGTGGGAAGAGCTTGAATCGTCCTACGCACCACAGTTCAGCGCCACGATCGGAGCTCCTGCAAAATCAGTGCGCTTGGCATTTGGCGCTCTTTACATCAAGCAGCGGCTTGGTCTGAGTGATGAGGAGACTGTGCTGCAGATCTAGGAAAATCCATACATGCAGTACTTTCTTGCTTTTTCTGGCTACTCGAGCAAAGCCCCTTTTGATCCATCGATGATGGTTCACTTTCGTAAGCGGCTATCAGATGAAGACCTGCGCAAGATCAATGAGCTGATCGTGCAGCGCGGCAAAGAAATGCTGGTTGAAGCTGTAGCTGCCAGAGTTGATGACAGCGACAAACCGGATGATCAAGATGGAGACGGTGGTGCGCAGCTCTCCCTGGACTCGATGATCAAGCCAGCTAACTGGCCAGAAGGCATGAACTGGGGAACGATCAGCCTCGACGCTTCCTGCGCCCCCGCAGATATTACTTATCCCACTGATTTGAAGCTGCTCAACGAGGCGAGGAATGGCACTGAAAAGATTATCGATGATCTTTGCCATCAGTCCACTGGTTTTGGACGCCATCGCCCCCACTACAACCGCGAAAAAGCTCGTTTCAGCTTCCTCACGATCGCCAAGCAGAAAAAGCCAAGGCTGCGCAAGTTGAAGGCCGCAGTGAGGAAGCAGCTCAACTATCTGCAGCGCAATCTTGAGGCTATCGACGCTTTGATCGCAGCTGGGGCAAGCCTTTCTGCCCTCAAGCAGCACTGGTGGCAGAAGCGTCTGGCCTGCAGTGAACTGGCACGGCAGCAAGCCATCCTTCTTGAAAGCAATTCCAGAAGCATTCCTCATCGCTTTGCGCACCTGGTTCAGAAACAAGTACGGCCAATTGTTCGAGGAAAAGCAAGGGCAGCCGTTGAGTTTGGCGCCAAAATCAGCATCACTGTTGAAAATGGATTCCCATTTCTTCATCGCATCAGTTGGGATGCATACAACGAAGGTGGAGATCTCATTGCTCAGGCAGAAAAATACAAAAAGGATAATGGTTGCTACCCAGAGCGGATCTGCGCTGATCGTATCTACATCAATCGCGAGAATAGGCACTTCTGCATGAGAAACGGAATCCGGCTCTCAGGCAAGCCTTTGGGTCGCCCCCCAAAGAACCCAGATCTGAATGCTGCCCGCAAGCAGCAACTCAGTGCTGATCTGCGCCGACGCAATGAGGTAGAGGGATCCTTTGGAGCTGGAAAGCGTAAGTATTCATTGGATCGCATCATGGCCAAACTCAAGCATGGTACCGAGACCACGATCTCGATGGCCTTCATCGTGATGTGCTCCGAGAAGGTGCTGAGGCTGCTGCGCCTCTTTTTTGTCCTTATTCTGGGTTGGTTATTGGGTCTGTACAGCCTCCAGGACGACGACTCAGAGGGCTGCCACTCGCTCAGCGGTCAATCACACGATTTGCTGCTTGCGGTATAGGCAGCATCGAGTCGCTGGCTGTTTCGGCGAAGTACCTGCATTTTGTGTGAGTGCCCTGGTTTTGTTTTTCAGGAAGCCCGACTTAGGCCGCTGCCACCACTTGGGTCGTGCGCTGAAGATATCGAAGGAAGTTGAAGGTCAGATTTTTGAGGCCCCACCATGCCTCATTCTTTTGAAGTCCAATCTTTCTCGTCAGCTTTCCACCCATTGACATGGTCATACAACCAAAGACATGCTCAACGCAGGCTCTAATTGCGGACTTGACATGATTTAGCTCCTTTGCTGCCTCATTGAGCGGGTGATTGCGAGAACCCTTTTCATGGATCAGGCTTTCAAAGCCTCCCAACCCAAGCAGTTCTTCAAAGCACTGCCCTGAATAGGCTGAGTCCACCCATACAAAGTCGTGCTCATTCTCTGGATCAAGGAGCCGTGGGAGCATCTGGCTATCATGAATATTGGCTGGTGTAACTGCATACCTGCGAATGAATCCATGGTCAACATCGATACAGATGTTGTTCTTGTGGCCATAGTAGTTGGCACCATTCTTCTTGACCCATCGAGCATCTAAGTCCTTCTGCTGCAGCCGATCTAGGTTTTCATCCCAGCCTTCCGGCAGCCTCCCAGCTTTGATTTCCTTGTTCTCTTCGCGGGTATTGCGTTGCTTGGGAACTGGGACAAGAGTTGCATCGATGATCTGACCGCCACGAGCTTGAAGGCCTTGAGTGCGGAGATACGCCTCAAACATCTCAAACAGCTCCTCGATGACCCCTGCCTTGCGGAGACGCTCCCTAAAAAAAGCCACAGTAGTTGCATCCGGAATATTGTTCATCACGCCAAGGCCGACAAACTCCTCGAAGGAGCGTCTGTCATTGACTTGGAATTCAAGCTCTTCAACCGCAAGCGGAAGGCTTCGCCTACGCTGAGATTAAAGAGCTGCTGGAGAACGAGCATCTTGAACAGGATCAAGGGATCAATCCTCTTGCGCCCAGCATTGCTCCTGCGCTCTTGCACATAGCCCTTATCGAGAAGTGGTCAGAATGACTCCCACGGGATCGATTCAGAAAGTCGCTGGAGAACCGGCTTCTTCTCCTTGAGCTTTGCGGCTCTTTGCTGTTCGTCCCAGAAGCCTCTCTGACCCACTGCAGAATTAGAATGTCATCTGTCTAATCTAGCTCAGACCAGGGCATAGTGCATTGGCTTGTTGATTTTTCGAGGTGCCCACAAGCTGATTGAAGCCATTGTGCGCGTCAATCGATCGCTTAAGGCAAAGGACCCAGCGGAGCTTGTGTGCCAAATTGAACAAGTGGTTCTCTGGCCAGCGAACCATTATCATGAAAATGGAAAGTACGATGAAAGTCCTAGGGACAGCTAGCTTCTGGAGAACATGACGACATGGGGCTCTCCATGTTCACAGAAGCAACCAACTGCTCAAAAATGGTTAACGGAACCTTCAATTGACAAGTTATCCGTATCCAACGAGCTGTTGTCGAGAAGCCACAGCTGGTACCGCGACATAGTACCATGCATGGATGAAGCGGAAGCACCAGCGAACCCTTGAGCTGATCTTCTCCCGTCCTATAAGCGGCAGTTTGCCGTGGAGGGACATCGAAGCCTTGTTTCAGGAGCTTGGTGGAGATGTCAGCGAGAGGGCGGGCAGCCGAGTCGCGGTCGTTCTGTTTGGCGAAGTCAGGGTCTTCCACAGACCCCACCCATCGCCAGATACAGACAAGGGTGCTGTTGCTTCAATCCGCAAGTGGCTTGAAGAACACGGAGTTACATCATGAATCTAATGACTGTGGATGGCTACCATGCCAAAATTGAATTCGACGAGGAAACGGATCAGTTTCGCGGGGAAATCCTTGGGCTTTCTGGAGGAGCGGACTTCTATGGATCAAGCCCGGATGAACTTCGTAGAGAGTTTAAAAAGTCACTGGACGTCTTTCTTGAGGTCTGCGAGGAGCAAGGAATTAAGCCGCGGAAACACTTTTCAGGCAAATTCAATCTTCGGATTCCGCCTGAACTCCATGAGAGGTTAGCGATGACTGCGGAAGTGCAGGGAAAGAGTCTTAACACGCTCGCACAGGAAGCGATCCAGAAAAGTGTCATCGCATAGATGAACGGATAACAAGCCCCTCGAGTGGGCAGGCCTCCACCGATTTCATTCTTGCGCTCTATAGTCACTCCCTGCCACTCAGGGGCGGCGTTCGAAGGATGTGTCGACCTTGATGGGGCACGCAAGGCAGTTTGCAGCACTGTAGTCAGGAGGCTACAGTTGGTAAATGGTTGAAGTCCGCCAGACAGAGCGGTTCGTTCGATGGCTTGCGGGTCTCCGTGATCTGAGAGGACGGGCGAAGGTTCTGGCCAGGATCGAGCGCCTCATCGGCGGCAATCCTGGTGACGTCAAGCCCGTCGGGGCCGGCGTGTCGGAGTTGCGGATCAACTACGGCCCTGGATACAGGGTCTACTTCCTGAAGAGGGGAACCGCCTTGATCATCCTTTTGGCTGGCGGAGACAAGAGCTCACAAGCCAAGGACATTGATGAGGCCCTTCTGTTGGCAGACAACCTTGCGGAGGAGACCTGATGAAAACTACGACCAGCCTGTACGACGTTGCCGAGCATCTCCGAACACCGGAGGACATGGCAGCCTATTTGGAAGCCTGCATCGAGGAGGCTGATGGAGATGCTGTCTTCATTGCAAAGGCTCTGGGCGACATTGCACGTGCCCAGGGGATGACTCAGGTGGCCAGAGATTCGGGGCTTTCCAGGGAGAGCCTCTACAGGGCCCTGTCTGGAGAGCGCAGCCCGAGCTTTGACACTATCCTGAAAGTCGTCACGGCTCTAGGACTGAAGTTGAGCGCCGGCGTGAGAAGTGAAGTGGAGGTGACTTGAACTCTGCTAGCGGGTTGTAGGTCGGGAAATGATGCCTGTGGTGATGCGACACCTTCGAACATGCGCCCCTAGAGTGGACAGACCACCTACGAATTTTTTTCGATAACATTAAAATCTTGCCTGCCACTCAGGGGCAGCGTTAGAAGGATCGAATCAAGGCGAGAAGTGCTGACGTCTTGACGCCATGACGTCAAAGAGGTATGGTTCGGAAATGGATGAGACAAAACGAGCCACCATCTACTTTGATGCGCATGTTCATCGTGCGCTGCGGATGAGAGCTGCTGAATGTAATCGGTCTATATCGGACATGGTCAATGAAGCTGTGCGCATGACACTGGCCGAAGATGCTGATGATTTACGTGACGCTGACCTTAGGCAAGCTGAGCCGAGTTCAAGCTTCGAGGAGCTTGTCACTGGCCTAAGGAATAGTGGCCGAATATAGTCTCTCTATCAGGCGATCAGCCTCCAAGGAACTCCAGGCTATATCGGACAAGGAGACGTTGACTCGCCTGGTTGAGAAGATCAAATCACTTGCGAATCAACCACGCCCATTAGGGGCAGAAAAGCTTGCTGGCAGGACAGATCTATATCGTGTCCGGCAGGGCAGTTATCGGGTAACTTTCTCTATTGACGATCAGGCAAATATTGTCGAAGTTATTAAGGTCGGCCACAGGAGGGACGTCTACCGTTGAGGGGTCCTTCTAACGAACAAGGATAGATCGTACGTAGCCACGATTTTATCCGGTGTTGGACAAGCCCTTTGTCGCTTCTGACCAGCTGCCTACAGTAGATACGTCCGGCCTGAATTCAGGCCTGATTCAGATTTGAAAATCAGGAGAATGGCCAGCAGTCTGGGTTCATGGGCGTTTCTGTTGCTTGATTCATACTGTACGCCCACAGCAAAGCTGCGGCTCCATGTTGTAATACGTCAAGCGCACTAGAGAGAGCCGTAGGCGGATGACTTCTGGCTATGAACCCATGACTATGATCAGCACAATAATCTCAGCTCAACACAATTGATGCTCAGTGATTCGGAGCATCCTAGCGATCAGTGTCATCGCTTTCTCGCAAGACTGACAGAGCACCGGTGATCGTTGCAGGTTGATCCTTGGCGACGGTACAGGAACTCTGAGCACAAGCTGCAATAGCTGAACCAGCCGCTTGCAGTTCGTATGCAGAAGGCCATAATCCCGCACGCGCCGAAACCGCCTTGGCAGCACGTGTCTCAGCAGCAGCCAGAGAAACTCTCCGCCGGGCATCGTGCGGATATGCTCAAGGCCCCGGTTGTCCTTGTAGCGGAAGCTGACCTCACCAGCGGTGTCAGCGATGATATTCTTCTCTGGCAGAACGCCCCGATAGAGATAGCGACCCAGATAAACGAGGGCTTGATCTCCGTGGCCGACATCCGTGCAGTCCACCACCTATTCATTCGGGAGCTGTTGCTCGCAGCGCAGACCCGCCAGTCGTAGGGCCTCAAACAATCTGGCGCGGAAGACCCTCGCCAGATTGTTGGCCCAGAACAGCACGTTGCCCTTCTGCTCGCACCACTCTCTACGTTGCTGGTTAATTACGCCTGCGGGCACAATCAGATGGACATGGGGATGGTAGTCAAGCCGGCGATTGTGCGTGTGCAGAACTGCATGGGCACCAGTTCGGCCTTTCAGCTTTCGATCTCTTCTCGAGAACGAGTCAATGGTCTGCCACGCGGTTTTGAGCAGCAAGTCATAGGTTTTGTGTTGATGATTCCAGAACAGACTCCTCAGCTGGGCCGGCACCGTGAAAGTGATCAAGAAATACCTGACTGGCAGCAACTTTCTGCGCTGCCCTTCCAGCCACGCCTGGCTCTCATGCTGCTGACAGTGGGGGCAGCTGCGATGACCACAGGAATGCGGCAGAATAACGTTCTGGTGGCAGTCCTTACATTCCAGGAGCATCACAGCACTGTATTGATTGCGGCACCGGCGGATGGCATTGAGGGCGTGGTGATGGCTTGGTAGAAGCTCATGGCCGTGGAGTTGCTCCAGTTCGTTGCGGTAGCGATCGACCAGATCAGCAAGCAGGATCATCAGCTTTCCTCCCAGCGGAGCTGGAAGCCACCCAGCAGTCCTCGATCCGCTCCTTTGCCTGGTCCCGATTCACTTCCGTGAGATGGGCATAGCGGGCCGTAGTTTCCGGCCTGCTGTGTCCCAGAAGCACCTGGATCGCCCGTAGATCCACGCCCAGCTCCAGCAGGTGCGTCGCGTAGGCATGGCGGAGCGAGTGCACCGTCAGGTGCTTGTGGATCCCGCACTCGATCCGCGCTGGTCTAAGGGCAGCCTGCACGCCACTGCGATCCATCGGTCTGCTTGCGGCTCGAACGGTGGCGGCGCTGCCGGAAGGGTTTGGGAACAGCAAGCGCCGGCGCTGGTGGGTCGTCCAGAACCGTCGTAGGTTCTGCAGCGTCAATTCCGGCAGCGGCACGTAGCGATCCTTCCCGCCTTTGGCCTGACGGATATGCACCCTGCGGAGTTGATCGTCCATGTCGCCAACTTCCAGATCCAGTCCCTCTCCAAGGCGCAGGCCCAGGCTGTAAACCGTCAGGAAGAACACGCGGTAACGGAGGCGCCGTACGCTATTGATCAGCCGCTGCACCTCCTGGCGTGTGGGAATATCCGGCAGTGATTGAACTTGCGGGGGTTTGACGATCTTGATCCACTCCAGTGGTCAACCCAGCACGTACCGATAGAAGAAGACCAGGCCCCATAGATCAACCTTGATGCTGCTCCAGGAGTAGCTTTCGACCATGGAGCTGTAGCAGCTCTTGAGCTCTTCTGTTGAGAGATTGTCAGGGCAGCGATCGAAATATCCGGCGATACGCCGCACGGCCCTGGCGTAGCCATCAATCGTCTTACCGCGTTTTCCTTGTAACTTGAGAGCTTGTAGATGTTGTGCATAGAGCCGATCAAATCGCGCCTGTTCAACGTGGTTCATAGCAATACTCATCGCTGATGGGACATGAAGGACAACCGCACACCTCAGGGCGTTCATCATTCACTGTGAGCCGCCAGGACTCAGTACAAGCGGAAACAAATACTTCTATTCCCTCTCAGGAGTTTCAGCCAGATCACTGTCGCTTACAAAGTGATGAGTGGGCTATGCTTCGTCTTGATCTGCCGCGTAGCGGCTTCGTCCAACATCAAGATGCAGCGATCGGGAGCATGAATACCTTATAAAAGCAAAGATATTCTTCCCGCCGCCGATCTTGAGTGTTAGATGTACAGAAATTCCATGCTGGCCATCCTTTGAGTGAAGATGGCGATCACAGTAGCCGACAATCCTCAGAAGAGGCCCTTACAGGTTTTACCTCTACAGTCACGAACCACAGGAACCTCTCTATAGTCATGTTGACCAGGATCGGGGCTCCTGCAAAGTGTGGCTCGGGCCAGTCGCGCTTTGTTCAAGTCTTGGCTTTTGGCCCATGGAACTGCGTGATATTGCAGGAATGAAAGCCAAGGAAAACTACAAGATAGATATCACGCTCACGTGAACAAGCAAAAGCTGCTTGAATAATGCTTTTCACTTCGGAAAGCGTAGTGTTTTATGCTTATATCTTCATTCGGTCAGGGCTGGTTCAGTTCTGCGCTTAGGCATTCTTCAGTTCAAAAGAAACTCTCAACAGTAGACAGACTCCTGCAGGATCTCGCCGCCATATTGCAAGTCCAGGTTGGGCCATAGGCTGAGCAGATCCCCAGCCCTCCCTACTGGCGCGGCCTGAGGCCAGTTTTCAGCTCGGTCAAACAGATCAGAAAAACAGCTTGAGGCCAAGTTCCACGCCGTTCATGTTGGTGTTGAAACCGGTGTCCCGGTTGGATCCATTGTTGTAGGCCAGGCCTAAGTAGCGCCAGGAAACATTCAGATCCGTGTTGTTACCCAGCGCATAACCCAACTCGATTAGGTAGCAAACTCCGCACACCTCAGGAGTCGTTCCGGCCGTGCTTGACAGCTGCAGATGGCATGAACCACACGCTCGGTCATTGCCGCCAGATTGAACCGCCGATTGAAGCGGTAGCTGAAGGCGCCCAAGTAGCGATCAGCGTACTTTTCGAAGCGAAGGGCATGGAAGCTGCCGCTGAAGCTGGTTTTCAAGTTGCTGAGCACCGTGTTAATCCAACGGAATTCTGGTAATTCATTGGGATGACGACCCTTTACGACCACAGGATGATGGAAGCAACCGACTTCTGCAACGGCGCGAAAGCAAGCCAGCCCATCGGAGATCACTTCACAGCCTATCGCCAGTGAATCTTGGGCCCAATCAGCAATAGCGGCAAAAGAGAACGTGGGCACGGTGGCAAGTTTTATATACCGGGGGTGGCCCGCCTCATCGACAGAGACGGCTGCCACGACCGGCACCTTGTTCTCCGATCCACGACCAGGCTTGCCACCACAGCGTTCTCCGCCAAGGTAGGCATCATCCACCTGCACCCTTCCTCTGAGGACATAGGCGCCATCACGTTCTTTCATTGCCTGCATGATCTTGTTCTGAAGCAACCATGCCGTTCGGTAGTTCACACCGAGATGACGCCTCAGAGCTAGTGAGGAGATTCCTGTCTTGGCTTGGCCGACGAGGTAGAAGGCAAGGAACCAGGTGGTCAGAGGTAACTTTGTTGCCTCCAAGATGGTACCGGCCGTGAGGGTGGCTTGATGACGACAGCTCCGGCACTGATAGCGCTTGTGGCGCCTGCCAATGATGAGCCCGTACTCCTTGCCCTCACAACGTGGGCAACGGAAACCATCAGGCCAGCGCGCCTGTTCCAGGGCAACTTCACATTTTTGCTCGGTTCCGTAGAGCTCAATAAACTGGGGCAGCGACAGGCTGGCCTGGAACTGGATCCGATTCATAGCCATGGCAGTGACGACTGGTATATGCGTACCAGCCTAGGTCCCAAAAGGGCTGCCTGCGGAGCTTGCTGCCTAATCAAGTAACCCAATCCCACCTGGGCGTTGCCCGAGAGGTCCTGTTCACCGCTGAGTCCAAAGCCGCCCACATCAGCCCGGGCGAAAATTCTCAGCCGCGGGGAAAGAAACAGGCTGGCCTGGGTGCCGATCAGGGGCTGCACCCAGGTGCGTTCGAGGCTTCCCTGCCGCTCGATCCTCCTTGGCCGGCCTGGATCGTTGCTGCGCAGCTCGGCGGTGACCCCCAGCTGGGCATTGATCACGCGCAGGCCCGCATAGGGAATCAGGCTGTACTGGCCGGGCTTGCCGATCGCCGCTTCTCGCTCCCCGAAGCGATAGCGCAGGGCCAGGTCGTAGATGCCGGTAATCGAGGTCACCCCAGCGGAGCCGGTGAGCAAACCATCGGGCCCGGTGCGGGAATCGGCTGCTCCCAGCTGGCTGTAGAAGATATCGGTGAGTACCCCGAAGCGGTTGTACTCCACGCTGCCCCGTGCGGCGAACGTGGATTGCAAGTTGTTGAGCACCTGGCCGGGATCCAGGTTTGTGGTGGCTTCGAAGCCCCGCACCGTGGTGGTGCTGTCGACCCAGGGGATGAACCCATAGAGCTCCACGGTTGCAGCCCAAGGCGACACCTCGGCCTGGATGTCGGGCTGTGTTTCGCTGTTAAGCGGTTTGGCAGGTTCAGCGGCATCAACTTCGGCGGTTTCGGGCGCGACCGAATCAAGCTGAGCTGTTTCAACCTCAGTGGAGCCGGCAACAACCGGTTCTGCGGCCCCCGCTGCTGGAGCGGCCAGCAGCCATCCCATCGGCTCCAGCATCAGACCCGCCACCAGGGCCAGGAGCGATGGCGCCCAATGGTTGGAGCGATTGGGATACCTGGGGAAGGTCAGCAGGCGCGGGGCTGGAACCGATCGATCCATTCGGACACATTCATGGAATAGCGAAAGCTTCAGAACGGCTCTCAGCCCTTCCCCCGTGGCCCGCGCTCTTCAGCGCCGGCGTAGAGCGCCTGACTGCCGAGCTCGTCTTCGATGCGCAGCAGGCGGTTGTATTTCGCCACCCGTTCGCTGCGGCTGAGGGAGCCGGTCTTGATCTGGCCGGCCCGGGTGGCTACGGCCAGGTCGGCGATCGTGGTGTCTTCGGTTTCGCCGCTGCGGTGGCTGATCACGCTGGTGTAGCCCGCCCTGCCAGCCAGGTCGATCGCTTGCAGGGTTTCGGTAAGAGAGCCGATCTGGTTCACCTTGATCAGGATCGAATTGGCGATCCCCTCCTCGATGCCCCGCTGCAGGCGGGTGGTGTTGGTCACGAACAGGTCGTCGCCCACCAGCTGCACGCGGCTGCCCAGCCGTTGGCTGAGCAGGGCCCAACCCTCCCAGTCGTCCTCGGCGAGGCCGTCTTCGATCGACACGATCGGATAGCGGCTCACCAGGGCTTCGAGCTGGTCGACCATCTCAGCGGCCGTATAGCTGCCGCCACCGAAGGCATAGCGGCCATCGCTGTAGAATTCCGTACTGGCCACATCCAGCGCCAGGGAAATCTGCTCGCCAGCTTTATAGCCAGCCTGCTCGATCGCCTCCACCAGCAACGCACCGGCGGCATCGTTGCTCTCCAGATCCGGCGCGAAGCCGCCCTCGTCGCCCACCGAGGTGGAGAGGCCGCGGCTGTGCAGCAGGCCTTTGAGGGTCTGGAACACTTCGGCGCCCATGCGCAAGGCCTCGCGGAACGTGGGAGCGCCGTGGGGCACCAGCATGAATTCCTGGAAAGCCATGTTGTTGGCGGCATGGGCACCGCCATTGATCACGTTCATCAGCGGCACCGGCAGCAGGGTGGCCATCGGCCCACCCAGGTAGCGATACAGCGGCAGGCCAACGCCGGCAGCGGCGGCGCGGGCCACGGCCATGCTCACCGCCAAAATCGCATTGGCCCCCAGCGACGACTTGTTATCGCTGCCATCGAGTTCGGCCATCGCCGCATCCACCTGACCCTGCTCCAGGGCGCTGTAACCGCACAGGGCCGGGGCGATCTTCTCCTCAATGTTCGCCACCGCCTTCTGTACCCCTTTGCCGAAGTAGCGGCTACCGCCATCACGCAACTCATGGGCCTCATGGGCGCCTGTGCTGGCACCGCTGGGCACGATCGCCAGTCCGGTGGCGCCGCCCTCCAGGCGTACTTCCGCCTCGACGGTGGGCATGCCGCGGGAATCGAGCACTTCCCTGGCCACGATCGAATCAATCACCAGGTCCAAGGAGTCGATCACGGAAGCATCAAGGGCTCAATGGGACGGATCTTATGGGGCATCCCCAGGCCTGACTCTGTGCCTGTTGCCACGGCCTGACAGCTTCGGGCCGATCAAGGGGCGGTCAGAATGGCCTGATGATCCGGTAAGACGCCCCGATGCGACTGCTCCACACCATGCTCAGAGTGGGCGATCTCGATCGCTCCCTCGGCTTCTACACCGGCGTTCTGGGCATGACGCTGCTGCGTCGCCGCGACTTTCCCGAGGGTCGCTTCACCCTGGCCTTCGTGGGCTACGGAGACGAGACCGAGAACTCCGTTCTGGAGCTCACCTTCAACTGGGATACGCCCAGCTACGCCCTCGGTGACGGCTATGGCCACATCGCCATCGGCGTTGAAGACATCACCGCCACCTGCGCCGCCATCGCCACCAAAGGCGGAAAAGTGGTGCGGCCACCCGGCCCGATGAAGCACGGCAGCACTGTGATCGCCTTCATCGAAGACCCCGATGGCTACAAGGTGGAACTGATCCAGCGCAGACCGGAGCAGGATGCAGCCGCCTGAGCGCTTCGATCCCGGTAGCCAGGGGGCCGCTCCAACCGCCCAGGGCAGCCTGACCAGCGACCCCGATCGCTTCAGCGAGGCGGCCTGGGACCTGCTGCTCTCCGGCCAGGACCAGGCCCGCCGCTGGCGCCATGCCCAGCTCGATGTGGAACACCTGCTGCAGGTGCTGTTCCAGGATCCCCGTTACGCCAGCTGGGTGGACACCCTGCCCATCGACGGCGATCGCTTGCTGGATCAGCTGGAGGGCTTCTGCGCCGAACAACCCTCAGCCAGCGGCGAGGAGCTGTTCATCGGTGATGCCCTGGAAGACCTGCTCGAAGCCGCCGACCGGCGTCGCGCCAGCTGGGGTTCGCGTCTGCTCGACATCCCCCACCTGCTGCTGGCCCTGCGCGATGAGCCAAGGATCGGCGCGGACCTGCTGGCGGGCCAGGGGCTCAGTGAGGAGCGCCTGTTGCGCGAACTGCGGCCCACCTCCACGCCGGCCCCTACGCCCGCCCCTCTCCCTCAGCCAACAGCGGCGCCCGCAGCCGCGCCTAGCGGCCGTGACGACTGGATCGACAACCCCATCGACGCCCCCATCGACATCCCCTCCCCTCCGATCGACGACCGTCCCTTGCGCACCACTTCTGCCGGTTCCTCCGCCCCAGCCGCCCCGAGTGATGGCGACAGTGGCAGGGTCAGTGGCGGTGGCAGTGACCTGAGCCTGGACGCCGAACCGGCCGCCTTGGAGCAGTACGGCCGTGATCTCACCGCCGCCGCCCGGGCCGGGCTGCTTGACCCGGTGATCGGCCGCGACACCGAAATCCGCCGCCTGATCCAGGTGCTCTCGCGGCGCAGCAAAAACAATCCGGTGCTGATTGGTGAGCCCGGTGTGGGCAAAACCGCCATCGCCGAATTGCTCGCCCAGCGGATCGTGGCCGGCGAAGTGCCCGATTCACTCAAGGGGATCCGCCTGATCGGTCTTGATCTGGGCGCCCTGATCGCCGGCGCCAAGTTCCGCGGTCAGTTCGAGGAACGGCTGCGCAGCGTGCTCACCGAAGTGAGCGAAAGCGATGCGGCCGGCAACGGCGCCGGCGTGGTTCTGTTCATCGATGAACTGCACACCGTGGTGAGCAGCGATCGCTCCAGCGCCGATGCCGGCAGCATCCTCAAGCCGGTGCTGGCCCGCGGCGAACTGCGCTGCATCGGGGCCACCACCCCGGAAGACTTCCGCCGCACGGTGGAGAAGGACCCCGCCCTCAACCGCCGCTTCCAGCAGGTGGTGATCCGCGAACCGAGTCGGGAGGTGAGCGTGGAGATCCTGCGCGGCCTCAAAGAACGCTATGAGCTGCACCACGGCGTCACCATCACCGACGGGGCTCTGGTGGCGGCGATCCGGCTGGCCGATCGCTACATCGCCGACCGCTGCCTGCCCGACAAGGCGATCGACCTGATCGATGAGGCCGCCGCCCAGCTGCGCATGGAGGTCACTTCCAAACCCCAGGTGGTGGAGGAGGCCGAAGCCGAGTTGCGCCGGGTCGAACTGGCCCTGCTGGCGGCGGAGGCCGCACCGATGACCGAGCGGGTGCAGCGCCAGGAGCAGCGCCGCCTTGCCCTGAGCCGGCTGCAGGAGCTGCAACAGCGCTGGCAGGCCGAGCGGGAGCGCCTGGCCGAGCTGCGCGACCTGCTCCAGCAAGACGAAGACCTGCGCCACGCGATCAGCGAAGCCGAGCGCGATGGGGATCTGGAGGAGGCCGCCCGGCTGCAATACGACCAGCTGCATGGCGTGCAGCAACGCCGCCACGCCCTCGAAGACGAGCTTCAGGCCGCCCAGCAGGCCGGCGAAGCCCTGCTGCGTGAGCAGGTGGAGGAAGGCGACATCGCCGATGTGGTGGCCCGCTGGACGGGCATCCCGATGCAGCGGCTGCTGGCCGGCGAGCGCCAGAAATTGCTTGAGCTCGAAAACCGGTTGGCGGAGCGGGTCATCGGCCAGCCCGAGGCGGTGGCGGCGGTGGCGGCATCGATCCGCCGGGCCCGGGCCGGCATGCAGGATCCGCGACGGCCGGTGGGTTCCTTCCTCTTCCTCGGCCCCACCGGCGTCGGCAAGACCGAACTCGCCAAGGCCCTGGCGGCGGCGCTGTTCGATGAGGAGGAGGCCCTGGTGCGCCTCGATATGAGCGAATTCATGGAGCGCAACGCCGTGGCCCGGCTGCTGGGCGCCCCTCCGGGCTACGTGGGCTACGAGGAAGGCGGCCAGCTCACCGAGGCGATCCGGCGCCGCCCCTATGCCGTGTTGCTGCTCGATGAGGTGGAGAAGGCCCACCCCGAGGTGTTCAACCTGTTGCTGCAGGTGCTCGATGACGGCCGCCTCACCGATTCCCAGGGACGCACCGTGGACTTCCGCAACACGGTGGTGGTGATGACCAGCAACCTGGCCAGCCGCGCCATCCTCGAGCGCGCCCGTCAGGACCAGCAGGACAGCGAAGCAAACCTGGATGCCGCCCTTGATGAGGCCGTGGAGCAGGCACTCTCCGCCCAGTTCCGCCCAGAATTCCTCAATCGCATCGATGAGCTGATCCGCTTCCGGCCGCTTTCGGCGGCGGATCTACAGCGCATCGTGCGGCTGCAGCTGGCTGAGCTAGCCAGCCTGTTGGCCGAACAGCAGCTGGAGCTGCAAGTGGAAGAAGCGGTGGTCGACCGGCTCGCCGCCCAGGGCTACGAACCGGAGTACGGAGCGCGGCCGCTGCGACGGGTGTTGCGCCGCCAGATCGAGAACCCCCTGGCCACCGAGCTGCTCGAGGATCATTTCCACGGGGCCTGGGGGGTGAGGGTCAGCCTGGCGCCGGAATCCGCGCCGCAACCGCTGCTGTTCGAGGCCCTGCGCGAAGACGAAGGGGACATCCGGTAGGGTGAATCTTTGCCGGGTTGTTGTCACAGCTCGGCAGGCCAGCATCCTTGGAATCCCCCAGCCGCTCCTCCACCCCTGAAGACACGCTGACCGCCGAGCCGCTTCCCCCAGCGCCTCCCGGTCCGGCCGGCTTCGTCCCCTCGCTGTTGGAGGAGCTGCGCAAGGTGGTGTGGCCCAGCCGCCAACAGCTGTTCAGCGAGTCGGTGGCGGTGATCTTGATGGTCACCCTTTCAGCCGCAGCGATCGCCGCCGTTGATCGGTTCTACAGCTGGGGCTCCTCCCAGGTCTTCCCCTAAGCGACAGGCCAGCGCGCGATTCATCGCCGGGCCACCTCCCCAGTTCTTCCCCAGCTTTTACCCTTTTCCAGCCCGTGTCTGAAGCCGATCTGCTCACCACCGCCAGCGACGCCATCGAGGACAACCCCGATGCGGAAGGCGAGGCCCTGCCCGCAGAGGCCCCGGAACAGGCGGCAGCTGACAAAGCCCCCCAAATCGCCCGCTGGTACGCCGTTCAGGTGGCCTCGAGCTGTGAGAAGAAGGTGAAGGCCACCCTTGAGCAGCGCGCCATCACCCTCGGCGTGGATAACCGGATCGTCGAGATCGAGATCCCCCAGACCCCAGCCATCAAGCTGAAGAAGGACGGCAGCCGCCAGGCCACCGAGGAAAAGGTGTTCCCGGGCTACGTGCTGGTTCGCATGGTTCTCGATGAAGACACGATGCTGGCAGTGCGCAGCACCCCAAACGTGATCAATTTCGTTGGGCAGGAGGAACGGCGGGCCACCGGCCGCGCCCGCGGCCACATCAAGCCCCGGCCCCTCGCACGCGCCGAGGTGGAGCGGATCTTCAAGCGGGCGGCCGAGAAGAAACCCGTCGTCAAGGTCGACATCACCGAAGGCGATCAGATCCTGGTCACCGCTGGGCCCTTCAAGGATTTCCAGGGCGAGGTGATCGAAGTCTCCGGCGAACGCAGCAAGCTCAAAGCCCTGCTCTCGATCTTCGGCAGGGAAACCCCAGTGGAACTGGAGTTCTCCCAGATCACCAAGCAAAGTTGATTCACTGCGGCCGCCTCCCTGCGGAGGGCGGCCCTCGGTGGCTCCGCCGGTTTCGGCGGTCCACCACCACGCCTCCGCTTCGGTGAGGCGATCCGCAGTCCTCCCGCAAGGGAGTTTTGTTCCCACTCCCAGCAGGGAGTTCTGTTCCCCAGATCCAGCCGATGGCCAAGAAAGTTGTAGCCGTGATCAAGCTGGCTCTCAATGCCGGCAAAGCCAACCCGGCCCCACCGGTGGGCCCTGCCCTCGGGCAGCACGGGGTCAACATCATGGCGTTTTGCAAGGAGTACAACGCCCGCACCCAGGAGAAGGCCGGCTATGTGATTCCGGTGGAGATCTCGGTCTTCGAAGACCGCAGCTTCACCTTCATCACCAAGACCCCGCCTGCTTCGGTGCTGATCATCAAGGCAGCAGGCATCGACAAAGGTGCCGCCACCTCCAGCAAGGGCAGTGTGGGAGCGATCAGTCGCGCCCAGCTCGAGGAGATCGCCAAAACGAAACTCCCCGACCTCAACTGCACCAGCCTTGAGTCGGCCTCCCGCATCATCGAAGGCACCGCCCGCAACATGGGCGTCGCCGTCACCGACTGATCAGTGGCCCCAGCGCCGGTCTGATCACCGCTCCATTCCCCATCCACCCAATCCGGGGGAGACCCAGGACGCCTCGGCCGCCCTACGGCCCGCCCGTCCCGTCGCCAGTACCCCAACACCACGATGACAAAACCCTCCAAGCGCTTCAACGCCCTGCTCGAAAAAGTCGAAGACCGGCCCTATGCACCGCTCGAAGCGTTGCAGCTGGTCAAGACAACGGCAACGGCCAAATTCGATGAAACGATCGAGGCCCACGTGCGCCTCGGCATTGATCCGAAGTACACCGACCAGCAACTGCGCACCACCGTCGCCCTGCCGAACGGCACCGGCCAGAGCATCCGCATCGCCGTGATCGCCCGCGGCGAGAAGGTGGCCGAAGCCACCGCCGCCGGTGCAGACCTGGCTGGTGATGAGGATCTGGTGGAGGCGATCGCCGGCGGCCAGATGGACTTCGACCTGCTGATCGCAACCCCGGACATGATGCCCAAGGTGGCCAAGCTGGGTCGGGTGCTCGGACCGCGGGGCCTGATGCCCAATCCCAAGGCCGGCACCGTCACCACCGACCTGGGCGGCGCGATCCGCGAGTTCAAGGCGGGCAAGCTCGAATTCCGCGCCGATCGCACCGGCATCGTGCACGTGCGCTTCGGCAAGGCCAGCTTCACGGCCGAGACGCTGCTGGAGAACCTCAAGGCGCTGCAGGAAACCATCGACCGGCAGAAACCCAGTGGCGCCAAGGGCCGCTATTGGCGCAGCCTCACCATCAGCGCCACGATGGGCCCCGGCATCGACGTTGACTTCTCCGCCCTCCAGGACATCAAGCAGGAGAGCTGAGCGCCTCGGGATGTAAAGTCCTGAACTGGCTTCGGCCAGGGGGCACGCGCCCCGCCCAAGACAGCAGGTGGCCAATTGGCCTTAAACCCTGCCGAGGTGCATGCAGAAGGTTTTGTTTCCCTGGGTCCCCCAGGGGGTCGGATCATCAAGCAGCCTCGCGGCGTTCCGGTTGCACCGGTGCGGGGTTCTCTTGATGATCGCCTGGTCCGAGCTTTCGGATCCGGGCCGATGAATCAGCGGGAATCGTCTGGGTCGCGTGCTCGGCTTGTTCCCTCGATTCGTACCACCCCATGGGCCGCACCCTGGAGAGCAAGCAACAGATCGTCGAAGAGCTCAAGGGGCTCCTCAACGGGACCGAAATGGCGCTGGTCCTTGATTACAAGGGTCTGTCCATCAAGGAAATGACTGATCTGCGGATCCGTCTGCAGGCCAGCAATGGCGTCTGCAAGGTGACCAAAAACACCTTGATGCGTCTGGCCATTGATGGCGACAGCACCTGGTCGGAACTCGATTCCCTGCTCACCGGCACCAATGCCTTCGTCCTGATCAAGGGCGATGTCGGCAGTGCCGTCAAGGCCATTCAGTCCTTCCAGAAGGACACGAAGAAGTCGGAACTGAAAGGAGGCCTCTTCGAAGGCCAACTCCTGTCCCAGGCCGACATCAAGGCCATCGGTGAGCTCCCCTCCAAGGACGTGCTCATGGCCCAGATCGCCGGTGCGATCAATGCCGTGACCACCCAACTGGCCGTGGGCATCAACGAAGTTCCCTCCGGTCTCGCCCGGGCACTCAAGCAGCACGCCGAAAGCGACGCCAGCTGAGCCGATCCCTTTTCCCCGATTTCTCCATCCCCGACCTGTTGCCTGCTCTCAACTATGACAACCAAAACCGACACGATTCTCGAATCACTGAAAACCCTTTCCCTGCTTGAAGCTTCCGAGCTCGTCAAGCAGATCGAAGAGGCTTTCGGCGTTTCCGCCGCCGCTTCCGCCGGCGCCGTGATGATGGCCGCTCCCGCCGCTGCCGCTGAGGCGGTGGAAGAGCAGACCGAATTCGACGCCATCCTCGACAGCTTCGATGCTGCCGCGAAGATCAAAGTCCTCAAGGCCGTCCGCGAAGTCACCGGCCTCGGTCTGGGCGAAGCCAAGGCCCTTGTGGAAGCCGCTCCCAAGGCCATCAAGGAAGGCGTTTCCAAAGAGGAAGCCGCCACGATTAAGAAGACCGTTGAAGAGGTTGGCGGCAAGGTCACCGTCAAGTGATCTCGCTTCGCTGATTTCTCAGTTCTTGGCGAGGGTTCCGGCCCTCGCCCCTGCCGGCCCCTGGTGGCCGGCTTTTTCATGGCCGCCGTTATCGTGGCAGACCAAAAAAAAACCCCACCGAAGGCAGGGCTTTAGAGGTGGAACGTTCTTGGGAGTCTGTCCTTGTTTCGACCCCAACAGTGGGTTCCGCACCCCTCACACGAGTTAAAGGTAACGCCTGCTCAGGCCTGGGCCAGGGCAGAGGGGTCGCTACTTGAACTGTCCCAGCAGCAGCGGTCGTTTCCTGGCCTACTTGGTGACTGGCCTATTCGACGAAAGGAATCACCGGCAGGGCGATCGGATCGGTTCCGAGGTCATCAGTGAGACCGGGTCGACGGGCGATCAGCTGCCTGCCAGACCTGGTCGCTGGCGCGGCGGCGGCGATCAGCTGGGCCATGGGGGTGGGATTGGTGAAGTACAGATGGCTGAGGGTCTGCTCGCGGAAGACACGGCGACCGAGCTGCCAAGTGGACTCCAGCGTGATCGGCACGAAGCCATCGCGGTCACGCCGGTTGGCCTTGCCCCTGCCCACCACGATCGTTTCGGTCTCCACGGGGCTCATCGCCTGCAGCTGCAGCTCCTCGCCCACCTGCCTGAGCCGCAGCCGGAACGAGCCGCCCAGGTCCTGGTTGGCCGTGCGCAGGGAGTAGCCGTTGCTGTCGATGTAGCGGCTACAGATTCCGGTGAAGTCGAAACGGTTGAGGGCCGCGTCAATCAAGCCGTCCGGACGGGTTTCCCAGCAGAGCGGCTGGCTCTTGAGCTGCTCGAGCACCAGCAGCGACCAGTCGGACCTGCCCACCGGCCTGGCGAGCACCGCGAACCTGGAAGCGTCCACGGGCCGGCTGTCGAACAAGCCAACGGCTTGCGCCTGCGGCAACGAAGGGCCCTGCAGGACCGCGGCGCCGAGGGCCACAGCGGCCAAGGCAAGGTAAGTTCGCTTCATGGTGGCGACCCGACAAGCCGTAACAGGCTCCAATGATGACCTGATTTGTGCCGAATCGCCCAGTGGCTGCTGATCAACCACGGGTGGTGGCCGCGGCCACCGATGGCGCCTGCAGTGGCAACCCCGGACCCGGTGGCTGGGGGGCATTGCTGCGCTTTGAAGATGGCTCGGTGCTGGAGCTGGGGGGCGCGGCAGCCAACACCACCAACAACCGCATGGAACTGGCTGCCGCGCTGGCCGTGCTCGAAGAGCTCAAGCAGCTCCCCCTGCATCCCGATCTGCAGCTGCGCACCGACAGCCGCTACCTGATCGATGGACTGGGCAAGTGGATGGCGGGCTGGAAACGCAAGGGTTGGCGCACGGCTTCTGGCGCTCCGGTGCTGAACAAGGACCTCTGGGAAGCCCTCGATCGGGCCCGCCTGCCGGCCGTGCCCTTGGTCCACGTGCGCGGCCACAGCGGCGATCCCGACAACGACCGCTGCGACGCCATTGCCGTGGCCTTCTCCAAGGGCGGAACCCCCAGGCTGGCGACCGGCCCTGCGGCTGCAACCACCAAAGCCGCTGCCAGTCCGGTTGATCCAGCCCCAGCGGCCCTCGCTCAGCTGCTGAGCCGTCTGGAGCTGGCGGATCGCCTGGCCAGCGGTGGCTATGCCCTGCGCCTGCCCGAGCTGGCCCAGCTGGTGGAGCTGCCCCTCTCCAGGCTTGAGGAGAAGGAGGAGGCCTGGACCTGGCGCGATTGGCAGGTGAGCCCGGCCGGTGAGGATCGCTGGCGGCTGGAGCGTCTCTGATGGCCACACCCCCCACCAGCAAAAACACCACCCCGAGTACTGGATCGCTCTACAAGCGCTGGGTGACACCCCTGCTGGAGCAGGACGAAGGCGCCGATGCCGAGCAGCTCAGCCGCCTCACCCTGACGGCCCTGGGCATGGCCTCGCGGCGGCGCCACTGGCCGCTGGTGTCCGGCAGCCTGGCCGGGCTCGGGGCGGAGTTGCAACGGCGCGACGTGCGCCTGGAGCAGACCCTGTTCGGTTGCCGCTTTGCCAACCCGGTGGGGCTGGCGGCCGGCTTCGACAAGAACGCCGTGGCCGCCGGCGTCTGGCATCTATTTGGCTTCGGCTTTGCCGAGCTGGGCACGGTCACCTGGCATGCCCAACCGGGAAACCCGAGACCACGCCTGTTCCGGCTGGCGGCGGAGCGCGCCGCCTTAAACCGGATGGGCTTCAACAACGACGGCGCCGAAGCGGTGAAGCGCACCCTGGAGCGTCAGGACCTGGAGCCGCCGGGGCAGCGGCCGGCGGTGCTGGGCCTGAACCTCGGCAAGTCGAAGATCACCTCCCTGGAGCTGGCTGCCGATGACTACGCCTCCTCGCTGGAGCTGCTCTCGCCCCTGGCCGACTACGCCGTGATCAACGTGAGCTCGCCGAACACACCGGGCCTGCGCGAACTGCAAAATGCCACTCAGCTGCGCCGGCTGGTCGAACGGCTGCGCCGGTTGCCGGCCTGTCCGCCGCTGCTGGTGAAGATCGCCCCCGACCTGGAGGACGACGCGATCGACACCATCGCCCGCCTGGCCTACCAGGAAGGCCTGGCCGGGGTGATCGCAGTGAACACCAGCATCGACAGGCTCGGCCTGGAGAACCGCCGACTGACCCAGACGGGTCGCACGCTGGGCGAGGAAGCGGGAGGACTGAGCGGCGCGCCCCTGCGGGCCAGGGCCCAGGAGGTGCTGCGCCGACTGCGAGCCACCGCCGGCCCCGCCCTGCCGCTGATCGGCGTGGGCGGGATTGATTCGCCCCAGGCGGCCTGGGAGCGGATCACAGCCGGCGCCTCCTTGATTCAGCTCTACACCGGCTGGATCTATGAGGGTCCGGCCCTGGTACCGGCGATCCTGGAAGGCCTGCAACGGCAGCTCGATCGCCACGGCTGCCGGCAGATCAGCGAAGCGGTGGGCAGTGGGCTGCCCTGGGGTTAGCGGGAGCGCACCAACCCGGTGCATGCCAACAACAGCAAATGCCGATAAGCTGCCGCCCAGACTGGGATAAGGAGCCTGCCGTTGGTTCTAACTGGCTTGCGGGAACGCTTCGGGCCGCTGACGGCACGGATCTTCCCCAGGCGGGTGCTGCTTGTTCTTGAGGATGACGGCCTGACCCTGCTGGCGTTGCGCGGCCAGGGTTTCAAGCCGGCAGCCAGCCTGTTGCATCGGGTGCCACTGCCGCGGGGCGCCTGCCAGGACGGACGTCCGCTCCAGCAGGCGGCCCTGGGCGACCTGATCGGTGATCTGATGCTCGAACTCGGCCTGCACGGGGCCGAGGTGATCGCCAGCTTGCCCCGAGCAGCCTGCAGCCTGCGCGTGGTGCAGTGGCCCTTCGAGGAGTGGCCCGAGGAACCCGAGGAGGCCCTGCGCCAGATCGACCCCGATCTCCGTCTGGCCTGCCCACTCGCCCAGTCCTATCTCTGCCTCACTCCCCTTGGCGGAGCCGACCCGGCCCTTCCCCTCTGCTCGCTGCTCGTGACGGCTCCCCGGGCGTTGGTGCTGGAATGGGTCGAGGTGTTTGCGATCGCCGCTCTCGATCTCGAAAGGCTCGAACCCGCCCAGGTCGCTGAGCTGCGGGCGATTGCGCCGCTGCTGGCTGAGGCGCCTGCCAACGAACTCACCGCCCTGATCGAGTGCCAGGCCGGTGGTGCCGAGCTGACCCTGATCCGCCAGGGCATACCGGAGTTCAGTCGTCACCTGCCCGCCGACCCTCGGGCCCTGGATCAGGCGTTGCGCCAGTGCCTGAACTTCTGGCGCCAGCGAGATCCGCAGATGCGCTCGGTGCGGTTGCTGTTGTTCGGCTCCAGCCGGCGCTTGGTGGGCGTCGCCGAGGCCCTGGGGCGAGAGGAGGCCTGGAGCGTGGAGATCCTCGATCCGCTGCAGCGGGGCTGGTTGGACCTGGAGGAGAACGCGGCGGATTCGCTCGGCCCCAGCGAACGCGACGGCCCGGGCCTGCTCAGGCTCAGTGGCCTGGCCCAGGCGGAGCGGGCGCCATGACCCGCACGCTTCCCGCAGTGGATCTGCTCAGGGAGCGGCGAATCGAGCTGGGTCTGCCGCCTGACCCCAGCCGCGGCCCTGATCCGCGCCGACTGCTGTGGATCGGCGCCGCCGTGGCTGCTGGCCTGGTGTCGGCCTGCCTGGCACTGGCCTTGCTGCTGCGCTGGCAACAGCAACGGGTGAGCAACGATTTGGCGCAGCTGCAGCCGGTGCGGGCCGAAGTGGAGCAACTGGAGCAACAGCTCATCGCCGAGAAGGCAGCAATCGACGCCACCGGCAAGGCCAATGCGGAGCTGGCAGGGGCGCTGGTGACCTTGCGCTCCGGCACCGCCCTGATGACCGACCTGGCCGAGCGCAGCTCCACCGGCGTGCAGCTCACTGGCGTCAAGGTGAACAACGACGACCTGGAGATCAAGGGGCGCAGCAGCGATCCCGGCGCCTTCGAGCGAATCAACGCCCTCGTGCTTCGCCTCAAGGCCTCTCCCCTGCTCGATCCAGCCAGTGTGCGGCTGAAACGCGCCGGCCGCGCGGACGCAGAAGGAGGCGAGGAGGGCAAGCCGCAACGGCGCCAGCACGTCGATTTCGAGCTCACCGCCACGTTTCGGCCGCCCCGCAGCGGCCCCGCCCAGCTCAGGCTGCTTCAGGAGCTGGGGGCCGATGGCATGGCCCAGCGCCTGCAGGTGCTGCAACAGCAGGGGCTGCTGCCATGACCAATCTTCAGGAGGGAGCCAAGCCACCTTCGAGGCTGGGGCGCACCGCCCTGCTGCTGGGGCTGCCGATCAGCGCCGGGCTACTGCTCTCCGCCGTGGTGGTGGTCGGTGCGGTGTGGCAGCCCTGGAGCAGGCTCCGCGAGGGCCAAAACCAGCTCCATGCGTTGCGGGCCATGGAGCAGCGCCTGCCCCTGCTGCGTGAGCAGCGGCTGCGTCAGCTTGAGGCGGCAGAGAAGACAAGGGGTCAGCAGGCAGATCTGCTGCAGCTGATTGCCGGCAGCGGCGAACTCAGCACCTTCCTCGCCCAGCTCAGTCGAGAGGCCGGCGCGGCGGGCGTCGAACTCGACCTGTTCGAACCCACCCCACATCAGGGGGCAAGGGCACGGCCAGAGACAGCTGCCGCCCCACCCCCAGCCGAGGGGGAAGCGCCCCCGCCCGCGAGGGATCCCCTGGAAGCCCAGGGCCTCAGCAAGAGCTCAACACTGTTGAGTGCGCGGGGGCGCTTCCCCAACCTGCTGGGCTTCATGCGCCGGCTGGAGCGGCTGGGATTGCTGGTGGTGCAGAGCAATCTCAACCTCAGCGCGCCCGACCCTAAAGCCGGGGCCCCAGCCCCGCTCACCGAGCTGAAATTGACTCTGTCGCTGTACGGCAAGACGACGGAGCCACGACAACAAGCCGCAGCGGCTGATCCAACCCCAACAGAAAACTGATCACGATCGGCGCCGGAAAGGCCGACAAAAAAAATGCTGAACAGATGCTGAATAGATGGTGAAAGCGACGGAAGACGGCATGGCAACTTCGCCTTGCTCGCCATAGTCTCTCCCCATCGCTTGGATGTTCCTTCCGGTGATTCAGAACCATCCGGCTGGATTAGCGCTGGCGGCGACGGTGGGATTAGTGGGATTGGTGATCCCGGTTCAGGCCGTTGCCAGCGTCGGGCCGCTGGAGCTCAAGGTTCGCCGCCTGCCGGACGCCGTTGAGGTGGTGATCGAGGGCACTGGCCCCGGCCCCCAGCTGCAGCAGTTCAACAACAGTTTGGGCTGGGAAGGCCAGCTGATCCTGCCCAATCCCACCAGCCTGCGCCGAGGTCCACAACGGCTTGCCCTGCCGGAGGCGGGCTTCGAGACAATCAGCCTGGAGGGAGAGGGCGACCGCTTCGTCATCCAGGTAACGCCGGTGAAGGCCGGGGCGGCGCCGCGGCCAGTGGTGAGCGCCGATGGCCGCAACTTGATCCTCAGCTTTGCCGCCGCTCCCCAGGCCTCCCTCCAGACCGGCCGCCTCGATCTCAACACCCCGGGCCGTGTTCCCCAGAGCGCCTTCGTGCCCCCGCTGCAGCCCAGGGCCGTCGCTCCACCCGTGGGCGACATGGCCGTGGGAAGCCTGCTGCTGCGCAATCCCAGTTTCGTGAATGTGCAGGGTCCGAGCGTCACGATGACGCTGCGCAACGCCCCGGCCAGAGACGCCCTGATGGCAGTGGCCCAGCTGGGGGGCTATGGCTTCGTCTATGTGGATGACACCGCCTCCAATCCCGGTTCTGGTTCTCCGGGGTCGCCCAATCCGATCACCGCCCAGAGAGTTGTCTCCATCGCCTTCCGAAACGAAGGCTATGCAAAGGCCGTCAATTCGGTCCTTCTCGCCGCTGGGCTACAGGGCAAGTTAGAGGGAAATCTGATCCTGGCCGGACCGAATGTGCTGGGCAAAACCTTTGGCTCCCAGCTCTCGAAGATCTACCGCTTGAACCAGGTGTCAGCCAACTCAGCGGCTGACTACCTCGCCAGCCTCGGTGCCACGATCAACAAGACCTTCACCACCACCTCCACCTCCAGCGAAGTGGCCTCCACCGGCACACCGTCCAACAACACAGCGGCGTCGACGGCATCCACCGCCACCACCACCCAGATCAACTCGTTCGGAGCCGGCCAGGGCCCCTTGCTCGGCCTGATCGGCACCACCGACTCCCGCTTGGGCACGATCACCCTGGTGGGCGATCCATCCCTGGTGCTGATCGCCGAGACCTATCTCAAGCAGTTGGATCTCCGCCAGCGGCAGGTGGCCCTGGCGGTGCGGCTCTTGGATGTGAATCTCGAGAACGACACGACGATCTCCAACAGCTTTGCCTTCCGCTACGGCAATAACTTCATCGTCAACGACAACGGCCAGCTGCTCGGGGCGTTCGGTCGTTTCCTGCCACCCACAGTTGGATCATTCCTTGGCGCGCCAACCGAGAATCCCGGCCTGCAAGTGCCGCGCGATAACTTCTTCGACTTCGTTCAGGCCCAGATCGTTTCCCGCAACACGACCTTGCTGGCCAGCCCCACCCTGATCCTGCAGGAGAACCCCTCGATCCTTCGCGATCCCAGTAGCGGTGGAGGCGGTGGTAGTGGAGGAGGTACTTCTCAGAACTCCTCCGCCGGACTGGATGCCTACACGATCGATTCACCGATTGGACGCGGCAGGGCGAACGAAGCGGCGGTGCGGGTCGGCACCAATGTGATCACCAGCGTCCGGATCACTGAAACTCAGAATGGCGGCACCCAGTGTGAGCTTGAGCTCTCCACAGCCGGGCTGATTCTCGGTGCTCGCGTTGAGAAGATCGATGACAACGGCTTCGTCACCTTCTCCCTGTCCCCGTCGATTTCAGCCGTCACCGATACGGTCCCTGGCCCACCCGCCTGTACACCGCAGATCAGCATCCTGAGTGTGCGGCGGCTGGATACCGGCGCCCTGCGGGTGCGCGAAGGACAGACCCTGATCCTCACCGGCGTGATCTCCGACTTTGACGTCGCTGAAGTATCGAAGTGGCCGATTCTTGGCGACCTACCGCTAGTCGGCCAGTTCTTCCGGGCCTCGAACAACCAGCGCCAAAAACGGGAGCTGGTGATCATGGTCACCCCGCGAATCATCCGCGATGACGAGGGCGGAACCTTCGGCTATGGCATTCGGCCCACGAGCGAGGATGCGCGCCTGTTCATGAGCAATCCCCAGTAGCGCCTGGTTCAGAACGTCGAGGTTCAGTGGTTCAGCTTGATCAGAACGGCAGCGGCACGAACGCCTTGATCACCAGGGGGGCCAGGAATTGCAGGAGTCCCGCCGTGCCGCCCAGCAACTGGGGGCCCAGTCGATTGCCGCCCTGCACCGGCTTGGGTGTGTCAGCCAGCTTGAGCGCCGCCTGCTGCAACTGCGCGCTGGTTTCGGGCTGGCCCTGCTGGTCGTAAAGGGCCGCGGCGACGGTGAAGTCGTCGGCTGCTGCCACCGTGTTGCCTTGCTCACTGCGGCTGATGCCCCGGGCCACCCAGCTGATCGCCGCTTCGGGTTGGCGCCCGATCGCGGCGCTGAACAACTGCTCCGCCTGGGGAAACCTGCCCCGCTGGGCGGCGTCCACCCCAGCGTTGTGCCAATCGGCGTAGCTCTGCTGGGCGGGAATGACGCCCTTGGCGCCCTGCCAGTGGCTGCTGGAGAGGGCCTCAGGATCGAGCAGGGCACCGCTGAGGTCGGCGTCGCGCAGGTCGCTGCCCAGCAGGCGGGCGCCGCGCAGATCGGCGCCACGCAGGGAAGCGCCCCGCAGGCTGGTGAAACTCAGATCAGCACCGCTGAGCCGGGCGCCATCCAGGCGGGCGCCGCTGAGATTGGCGCGCTGCAACTGGGCGCCGCTCAAGTCGGCCTCCCGCAGGTCGGCCTGGACCAGATCGGCATCGGCCAAGGGGCAGTTGGCACACTGCTTGCTGTCCAGCAGACGGATCAGGACCTCGCCATCGGCCGCCCGTGCGACCGTGCCAGCCACGCCAGCGCAGGCCAGCAGGCCGGTGGCGGCAACCAGGGCACAGGCAAGGCGGATCACGGCCGTGAACGGCGGCAATAGAGGCTGTCTAACAGGCTTTTGAGCCTTTGGCGCGCGCCAGCCGCCGCCGTGGGCACAGCTGCCGCATGGCTGGTTCGTCCACTGTTGGACACGGTTCAGCAGAGACGTCGGTGAGGGATCCGTCCACAACGGGGGAGCCAGAGGCCCGCCACGGCGGCAATCTGGTCGCCAGCGCCCGCCGGCTGGGCTGCCGCCCCGAGCAGTTGCTCGATGCCAGCGCCTCGTTGGTGCCCTTCGGGCCGCCGGCCCCGGTGCGGCGGCTGCTGCGCCAAGCGCTGGGGGCCCGAGCAGGCCGGCCCTCGCCCCTGCGCGACTATCCCGACCGGAGTTATCAGCGGCTGCGCGAGGCGATCGCCGCGGCCCATGGCCTCGATCCCGCTGCCGTGCTGCCTGGCAATGGCGCCGCCGAGCTGTTCACCTGGGCAGCCAGAGACGCAGCGGCGACGGGCACCAGTTGGTTGCCCACGCCCGGCTTTGCCGACTACCCCCGCGCCCTGGCCTGCTGGGGCGGGTCGTGGCAGTCCCTGCCCCTGCCGCTGGGGGGCCCGTTCCCGGCCGCAGGGGAAGGGGGCCGGGGCCGTGACGGTGACGATGCGATCTGGATCACCAATCCCCACAACCCCACGGGCCAGCTCTGGAGTCGCAGCAGCCTGGAGCCCTTGCTGGAGCGTTTTGCCCTGGTGATCGTCGATGAGGCCTTCCTGCCGCTGGTGCCCGGCGGCGAGGCCGATTCACTGATCCCGTTGCTGGCCGATCACGCCAATCTGATCGTGATCCGCAGCCTGACCAAGCTGTTCGCGATCGCCGGGCTGCGACTGGGCTACGCGTTAGCGGCGCCGGAGCGGCTGAAGCGCTGGGCCGCCTGGCGCGACCCCTGGCCGGTGAACGGGCTGGCGGCCGCCGTGGGTGAAGCGGTGGTGGGTGATCGGCGCTGGCAGGAACGGGTGCGGCGCTGGGTTGCGAAGGAGGGGCCGTGGCTGGCAGGCCAGCTCTCTGGCCTGAGTGGCCTCAGGCCGCTGCCCTCCGCAGCCAATTTCCTGCTGGTGCAAGGCGAGGGGTCACTGCTGGGGCTGCGCGAACGGCTGGAGAGCCGCCAGCTGATCCTGCTGCGGGATTGCCGCAGCTTCGAAGGGCTGGGTGAGAACTGGTTGCGGATCGGCCTGCAGGACCGGCGGGGCAACCAGCGCATCCTTCGGGCCATGCGAACAGAGTTGGCCCGAAGGATGCGTTGAACCGATCAACCAAGAAGACCGATCAAACAGGCCAGCTCCCGCCTCTGGGGCCCAGCCGCTCAGACCAGCTCCTGAAGCAACAACGCCAGCCGTTGGTCCGCATCCCGCACCGCCAGCCGCTCCATGCCGTTGCGCAGGCTGAGCAAGGGATCGGCCGCCGCGGCCCCTCCCCGCAGCTTGGGGCCCAGCAACTGCCAGAGCGTCTGGGCCAGGGGGCCCTGGCCCGGAGGGTGTTGGGCGACGATCACGGCCCCGCCAGCGGCGACGGCAGCGGCGGCATTGGCGTCCTGGTGCCGATCGGCCGCCTGGGGAAACGGCACCAGGACGGCGGGGGTGCCGCAGACGGCCAGCTCACTGAGGCTGCCGGCGCCGGAGCGGCTGATGGCCAGATCGGTGTGCTGGAGCAGGCCGGCCAGCTCATCGCTGAAGGGACGCTCCACATAGCCGCTGGCGTGGATCGCTCCTACCTCCGGATCGCTGGAGCCGGTGAGATGCACGACCCGGCAGCCAGCAGCCAGCAGCTGCGGCACCAGGGGACGCACCATCCGGTTCAGCCCGAGCGCCCCCTGGCTGCCGCCCATCACCAGAAGCAGCGGACCCTCGCCAGCGGGAACCCACGCCGGTAACGGGGCAGGCAGCAGGAAGTCCTGGCGAACCGGCGTGCCGGTCAGCAGCGGGCGACAGCGGGGCAGGCGCTCGGTTGCAGCCGGAAGGCCCACCGCCACCCGGCTGCACAGCCGCCCCAGCAGCCGGGTGACCCGCCCCGGGATCGCATTGGAGTCATGCAGAACAACAGGCACACCACACCAGCGCGCCGCCAGGATGGCCGGGGCGGCGATGTAGCCCCCCGTGCTGAAGACCACGTCGATGCCTTCACGGCGGATCAACTGGCGCACCTTCAGGCTGGCGGCCAGCAGTTGGAACAGTTGCCAGAGTTTGCGCAGCCCCCGGCCCTGTAAGCCCCCGGCGCGAACGGTATGCAAGGGGTAGCGCGCCGGCACCAGCTCCCGCTCCAGGCGATCAGGCACTCCCAGCCACTGCACCGAGAAACTCGGCGGCAGCGCCTCGGCCACGGCCAGGGCAGGGAAGAGATGTCCACCAGTGCCGCTGGCGGCGATCAGAAGCCGGGTCATGGGCCTTTTCAAACGCGCCAAGCGTGCAAGCGAAGCGCGCCTAACTTATGTGAACTTCCCTGGCCGCTCCCGATGTCGTTGCCCCGCCCGTCCCTGCCTGCACTGCTGGCGGCGGCTGCGTTGTGCTTCGCTCCTCTCGCGGCTGCCGCGGCCCCCAGCCTGGCCCTCCTCCAGACCCTGGAAGCCAGCCTCAACAGCGGCAACTCCGGCTCCCTCTCCGGCCTGCTCAGCGAAGGGCCGGGCCTCGATCCCAGCGAGCTGGTGGAGCGTTATGACGCCCTGCGCAAGCGCTTCCCCGATGCCCGTTGGCAGGTCAGTCCGGGCAAGGCGCTCCGGGATGGCCGCAGCACGGTTCAGATCAAGGTCAGTGGCAGCCGCAGCGAAGGGCCCTACCTCTACCGGCTGGAAGCCGAACAACTCCTGGCCTTAGGCGAGGGCGGCGGACGGCTGAACGGCCAGGAAGTGATCCGTGAAACCAGTGTGCTGCGCAGCGGTTCCGTTGAGCTGCCGATCAGCCTGCAGATCCCCGATGCCGTGCTCACCGGCCAGCGCTACGACGTTGACGTGGTGTTCGACGAGCCACTGAACGGGGCGTTGGTGGCGGGCGGAATCGCCCCGATCACCGGCCCGCAGATCAGCGCTTCGCAGAACCCGGAGCTGGAGCTCGCCGCCCTCGCCGGTGGCGGCCTGTTCAAGATCGTGCAAGCGCCGCTCGAACCAGGCAGCCAGACCTGGGCCGTGCTTTTGGTCCATCCCGACGGCATCATCAGCACCACCAAGCGGGTGCGGGTGGTGGCTGACAAGGCCGCGCTCACCCCTTGAACCAGCGGATCAGGGCCGACACGTCCTCATCCCCGTGGCCGGCCTCGATCAGGGCGTCTTCGATCGCCGCCACCCGTTCGCCGATCGGCAACTCCAGCCCGGTGGCGGCTGCCGCGGCCAGAGCGATGGCCAGGTCCTTGCGGTGCAGCGCCAGCTTGAAACCCAGCGGGAACGACCCCTCCAGCATGCCGCCAGCCCGGTTCTCCAGGGCCCAGGAGCCCGCCGCCCCGCTGGCGAGGGCCTGACAGACCGCCGCCATCGGCAGCCCCAGCCGCTGGCCCAGGGCCATCGCCTCGGCCACGGCGGCGTAGCTGCCGGCCACCAGCACCTGGTTGACCGCCTTGGCCTGCTGCCCGCAGCCCACCGGGCCGAGGTGGGTGATGCGGCTGCCGACCACCTCCAGCAGGGGGCGGGCCCGCTCCAGATCGGCCATCGTTCCGCCCACCAACACCGACAGGCTGCCGGCTTTGGCCCCTTCCGTGCCACCGGTCACCGGGGCATCGAGATAGGCCACGCCCTGACGGCCCAGGCGCTCGGCCAGCGAGCGGCTGACGGCCGGATCGATCGTCGAGAAGTCGATCACGGTGGCCCCTGGGCGCAATCCAAGAGCGGCCGGCTGGGCGGCACCGAACAGCACGGCCTCCGCGGCGGCCCCATCGGTGAGGCATAGGCAGAGCCAGTCGGCGGCGGCTGCAGCTGCTGCCGGCGTGGGCGCCGCCGCCGCACCGGCAGCCAGCAGCGAAGCCTCCCGCGAACGTGTCCGGTTGTGAACGCTGAGCGGAAAGCCTGCGGCCAGCAGATTGGCTGCCATCGGGGCGCCCAGGGCCCCCAGGCCGATGAACGCCAGCGGGGGGCGGAAAGATTCAGTCATGGTCGGGCGCCAACGGGTAGGAGTTCAGTCGGAGATGCAGCCAAGGCCAGGGCCACGATGGTTGGGTTCAACGCCCCAGATCCATGTCCCGATCCCTCACCCTGCAGCGCTTGTTCTTGCCGCCGGTCGCTGCTGGCCTGGCCATGCTGCTCCAGGTCGATTCTGGAAAAGCCCAGACCAACCCCAACCCTGCGGTTCGAGTCCCAGCTGGCGAGCGGGTGCAGCTCAGCGAGAGCCAGAAGCAGGAGATCTTCAAGTCGCGCCACAGCTGGGCCCTGCGGGACAACGCCGCCCAGATGGCCATCCTCAAAGACAACGAGCGTTGCCTCAAGGCCGCCGCTGACATCGAAGCGTTGCGTCGCTGCCGCGGCGAGCAACGCAAGGAGCTGCGCGAGGTGATGCAGACCACGCGCAGCGAAAACCGTGCCCTCGCCCAACGGCTTGGGATTCCCATGCCCGAAGAGCGCGGCAGGGGTCAAGGCCGAGGCGGCAAGCGCAACCCCACGCCACAGCCCTGAGCGACAGCTTGAGGCCCCTTGAAGTCAGGCGTCGTCGAGGGCGGCGACGCCGGGGAGCACCTTGCCCTCCAGCAGCTCCAGGCTGGCGCCGCCACCGGTGGAGATGTGGCTCATTTTCTCCGCCACACCCACCTTCTCGACGGCCGCCACGGAGTCACCACCGCCGATGATCGTGCAGCAGCCCGTGCCGCTCAGCTCGGCGAGGGTGTGGGCCACACCGTTGGTGCCGGCGGCGAATTTGTCGAACTCGAACACGCCCATCGGCCCGTTCCAGATCACGGTTTTGCAGTCGGCCAAGGCCTCCTGGAAGGCCTGGAGTGAATCCGGGCCGATGTCGAGGCCCATCCAGCCGTCGGGGATCGCGTCCACCGCGGTGGTGAGCGTGTTGGCGTCGGGGGAGAAGGCGTCGGCGAGCACGACATCGCTGGGCAGCAGCAGCTGCACGCCCTTGGCCTTGGCCTTGGCCTCGAGCTCCTTGGCCAAGTCGAGCTTGTCGTCTTCAACCAGGCTTTTGCCCACCGCCAGGCCGCGCGCCTTGTAGAAGGTGAAGATCATGCCGCCGCCGATCAGCACCTTGTCGCACTTGTCGATCAACGACTCGAGCACGCCGATCTTGCTGCTCACCTTGGAGCCGCCAACGATCGCCGCCAGCGGACGCTTCGGCTCATCGATGGCGCCCTGCAGATACTGCAGTTCCTTTTCCATCAGCAGCCCGGCCACGCTGGGCTTCAGGTATTCGGTCACGCCGGCGGTGGAGGCATGGGCCCGGTGGGCGGCGCCAAAGGCATCATTCACATAGACATCGGCCAGGGCGGCCAGCTTGGCGGCGAAGCCGGGATCGTTCTTCTCTTCCTCAGCGAAGAAGCGCACGTTCTCCAGCAGCAGCACATCGCCATCGGCCAGGGCCGCCACCTTGGCTTCGGCGTCAGGGCCGATGCAGCTGTCGGTTTTGAGCACCGGCTTGCCCAGCAGCTCACTGAGGCGGGCCGCCACCGGGGTCAGCCGCATCGCCTCATTCACCTGACCCTTGGGCCGGCCGAAATGGGCGGCCAGAATCACGCGGGCCCCTTTGGCAGTGAGCGCGTGGATAGTGGGAAGCGCGGCGCGGATCCTGGTGTCATCGCTGATCGCCCCCGAGTCCGCCAGCGGAACGTTGAAATCGACCCGCACCAGCACCCGTTTGCCCTGGAGGTCATCGCTGCTGAGGCTGGCCAGGGAACGCTTCGCCATGGGGGAATGGTCTGGGGAAAAGATTGGGCGAGGCTAGGCCCCGGCCCAGCGGGCGCTAGGACAAGAGAGTCAGATCCCACCGCCCGCCTTTTCAGCCGGACTTCGAACGATGTTCAGCACTGTTCTGTTTCCCATCGATCAGAGCCGCCAGACGATGGACACCGCTGCGGTGGCCCTGGAGCTTGCCCAACAGCATTCCAGTCGGCTGGTGGTGCTCTCGGTGGTGGAAGAAGAGGAAGGGGCGATGCATGATGCCGCCGCCGTCGCCCGGCTGCTGGAGCAGGCCCGCGTGCACTTCGAGCAGGCCGGCATGGCCTGCGAGGTGATCGAACGGCAGGGCAAACCAGCCTTCGTGATCGGCGATGTGGCCGATGAGATCAACGCCGATGTGATCGTGATGGGCACCCGCGGCCTCAGCCTCGAGCCGGGCGAGGAGAGCACCGCCTCGCGGGTGATCCAGCTGGCCCCCTGTCCGGTGCTGGTGGTGCCCTGATGGAGCGTGTCGTCGACCCGACTCCGGCGGGTCCGATCCCGGCGGGCCATGGCCTCAGTGTCTCGGCCCCGGCGATTCAGTGGTATCCGGGCCATATCGCCAAGGCGGAGCGCCAGCTCCACAAGCAGCTGGCCAAGGTGGACCTGGTGATCGAGGTGCGTGATGCCCGCATTCCCCGCGCCACCGGCCACCCCCGCCTGCAGCGCTGGATGCAGGGCAAACAGCGGCTGCTGGTGATCAACCGCCGCGACATGGTCAACGAAACGGCCCGGCTCGCCTGGGACCGTTGGCTGCGCAGCCAGGGCGAGACCCCTTGGTGGTGCGATGCCCGGGCCGGCACCGGCGTGAAGCAACTGCAGGAGGCAGCCGTGCGGGCTGGCCGGCAGCTCAATGCCCGCCGGGCCGGTCGCGGCATGCTGCCGCGGCCGGTGCGGGCCCTGATGCTGGGGTTCCCAAACGTGGGCAAGTCGGCCCTGATCAACCGGCTGGTGCGCCAGAAGGTGGTGGACAGCGCCCGCCGGGCCGGGGTGACCCGCACCCTGCGCTGGGTCAGGGTCGGCCAGGACATCGATCTGCTCGACGCCCCCGGCGTGCTGCCGCCACGGCTGGATGATCAGCGCTCCGCCCTGCTGCTGGCCCTCTGCGACGACATCGGCCAGGCGGCCTATGACGGCGAGGCCGTTGCGGGCGCCTTCCTGCGCCTGCTCGACAGCCTGACGGGCAGCCCGGAAGCTGGCCTCAACCCTGGGCTGGTGGAGAGCCGCTATGGCGTCCCCATCGGTCGGCTCGATCCCGGCGATGGCCGCTCGGTGGTGGATGGCTGGGCCTGGCTGCAGGCGGCGGCGGCACGGCACACCAGCGGCGATACGGCCCGCATGGCCCAGCGCCTGCTCGACGACTTCCGCCGCTCCCTGCTCGGCGCCATCGCCCTGGAACTGCCGCCACCGCCCCAGCCACAGCAGCCATGACCGGCTCTGGCAGCGCTGAAACCTTTGGCAATGGCGAGGGCGAGCTGGTCAGCCTGGTGTACCCCAAGCCGTTGCCGATGCGGCTCGACCGCTGGCTGGTGGCCCAGCGGCCGGAGCAGAGCCGCGCCCGCATCCAGAAATTCATAGAAGCCGGCCTGGTGCGGGTCAACGGGATCGAGGGACGGGCCAAGACGCCCTTGCGCCCCGGCGATGCGGTGCAGCTGTGGATGCCCCCACCGGAGCCACTCCCCTACCTGCTGCCGGAGGCGATGCCGCTGGATGTGCTCTACGAAGACGCCCACCTGATCGTGCTCAACAAGCCGGCCGGGCTGACCGTGCACCCAGCCCCGGGCAACCGCGACGGCACCTTGGTGAACGGACTGCTGCACCACTGCCCCGACCTGCCGGGGATCGGCGGTGAGCGGCGGCCGGGGATCGTGCACCGGCTCGACAAGGACACCACCGGCTGCATCGTGGTAGCCAAAAGCCAGGAAGCCCTGGTGAAACTGCAGGTGCAGATCCAGAAGCGGATCGCTTCTCGGGACTACCTGGCCGTAATCCATGGGGTACCCAGGGAGGAGAGCGGCACGATCGAGGCACCGATCGGCCGCCACCCGCTGGATCGCAAAAAATATGCGGTGGTAGAGCTCGAGAAGGGCCGCCAGGCCCGCACCCACTGGCAGCTGGTGGAACGGCTGGGCGACTACTCGCTAATGCGCTTCAAGCTCGACACCGGCCGCACCCACCAGATCCGGGTGCACTGCGCCCATCTGGGTCACCCGATCCTGGGCGATGCCACCTACGGCCGCTGCCGCAAGCTGCCGATCTCCCTCACTGGCCAAGCCCTGCATGCGCTGCGCCTGGGGCTCGACCATCCGATCAGCGGCGAGCGGCTGGTGTTCGAGGCCCCCCTGCCGCCGATCTTCGAAAAGCTGCTGGCGGAGCTGCGCCGGGGCTGATCAATCAGCCAACGATGTTGTGCTCCGCTTCTCGGCGCAGCAGGTCGAAGATCGTCTCGCGCTCGAACAGATCGGCCACGGCGATGGCGGTGAGCACCGCGAAACCGATTGGCAGCAGCAGGGAGTAGTCCTTGCTCAGTTCAAAGCTCAGCAGGATCGCCGTGAGCGGTGTACGGGTCAGGGCGGCGAGGAAGGCGGCACCACCGGCGAACACCAGCGTGGTGGGGGCGTAATCGAACAGCACCAAGCAGAGCTGCTGCACCAGGGTTCCTAGGCAGGCGCCCACCACCAGGGCCGGGGCGAGGATGCCGCCGGGCGCTTCGGCAGCGACGGCCGCTGCGGTGCCCACCGCCTGCACCAGCAGCACCAGCAACGACTTGAACGGGGTGGTCAGGCCCAGCAGGGCATCAAAGCCGAGTTTGTCGACGTTGTCGAAGGAGGCAGGCAGCAGCGACCAGCCCAGCCCGATCAGCAGGCCCAGCAGCGCCAGCAACTGCCAGGAGGGCAGCCGCAGCCGGAAGAACCTCTGGCGCATCGAAAGGATCCAACGCTGATAAAGCATCGCCAGGAATCCGGCAAGCACACCAAGGGCCAGCAGGAAGGGCAGATCGAGGAGGCGGAACTCATCGAGACGGCTGGGATACTGGATCACCGGACCCAGCTCCCTCAGCCAGAAGGGGCCGCTTCCGGGCACGGCCAGCAGCCGCGTCCAGGCCACAGTGGCGAAGGTGGCAAAGGTGGCGGCCGCATTGATGCGGATGTCGGCGCGTTTGAGCAGCTCCTCGAGGATGTAGGCCAGGCCACCCAGGGGGGCATGGAAAATGGCGGCAAGGCCGGCGCCGCTGCCGATCGCCACCGCCACGCGCCGGGTGGAGCCGCGGGTCTGCAGGGCATCGGCCGATTCCTTGGCCAGCGAGGCACCGATCTGAATCGAGGGGCCCTCAGGCCCCACCGGGATGCCGCTGCCGATGGCCAAGCCACTGGCCAGCAACTTCACCACGGCCACCCGCCAGCCCATCGGCAGCGGGAACCCCCGCAGATAGAGCAACACCTGCACGATTCCCGAGCCTTTCGCCGCAGGCTCCAGGGCCGTGATCAAGGCACCGGCGAGCCCTCCCCCCAGCAAGCCCACCAAGGGCAGGGCCAGCCAGCGAGGCAGCGCGGCGGCCAGCTGCAGGCGCAGACCGTTGACGGCGGCGATCTCCTGGCCATAGATCCAGATCCCTACCCCCACGCCGATGCCGATCGCATTGACCAGCAGGAAGATGCGCAGCAGATGGAAGGCTTTGCCCATGGGCTCAGGCCAGCTGGGGCAGGCGCGGGCAGGCCGCCACCAACTGCTTGGTGATCGCCGCCTGGGGATGCTCCAGCAGCCGCTCGCCGACCCCCTCCTCAACGATCTGGCCGTTTTCGAGCACGAGCACCCGCTGGCAGAAGCCGCTGGCCACCGAGAGGTCGTGGGTGATGAAGATCATCCCCAGCCCCAGCCGCTCCTGCAGGTCGCGCAGCAAGGCCAGCACCTCGGCCTGCACTTCGGCATCCAGCATGCTGACGCTCTCGTCACAGAGCAGCACCTTCGGCTTCAGCACCAGGGCGCGGGCGATCGCCACCCGCTGCTGCTGGCCGCCGGAGAGCTGGCGGGGCAGCCGGTTCTCGAAGGATTCAGCGGGGCTCAGCCCCACCGCCTCAAGCCCCTGGCGGGCCAGGGCGCGGGCCTCGCTGCGGCCGGCCAGGCCATGGATCAACAACGGATCAGCCACCGCTTCGCCCACGGCCATGGCGGGGTTGAGGCAGGCGAGTGGGTCCTGGAACACCATCTGGATCTGGCGCCGGGCCCGCCTGAGCTCCCGGCCACGCAAGGCGCGCAGGTTCTTGCCGTGCAGCCGCACCGCACCGCCGCGCACCGGCACCAGGCCGGCCACGGCCCGGCAGAGGGTGCTCTTGCCACAGCCGGAAGCCCCCACAACCCCGACGGTTTCGCCCTCGTGCAGGCGCAGGCTGACCCCATCGACGGCCTTGAGCCAGCGACGCTGCCAGGGCGGTGAGGGCAGCGGATGCCAGCAGCGCAGACCATCGAGCTCAAGCAACAGCGGCTTGGTGCTCGTTTCAGGAGAGCCACTGCCCTCCCGCAGCCGGGCCGCGGCCACCAGCCGGCGTGTCAGCGGCGCCGCGGGTTCGGTGAGCAGGCGCTGCGAGGGGGCCTGCTCGACCAGGCGCCCCTGATCGAGCACGGCGATCTGCTCGCACCAGTGGCCGGCCATCGCCAGGTCGTGGCTGATCAGCAGCAGGGCGCTGCCGCTTTCGCGGCAGAGGTCGGTGAGCTCGGCCATCACCTGGGCCGCCACCGCCACATCCAGGCTGGTGGTGGGTTCATCGGCGATCACCAGGGGTGGTTCCAGGGCCATGGCCAGGGCGATCGACAGGCGCTGGCGCATGCCACCGCTGAATTCATGGGGGTAGCTGTTGAAGCGCTCGCCGGCGATCCCCACCCGCTCGAGCAGGTCGAGGGCGCGCTGGCGAACCCGCTGGCGCGCCCAGCGCGGCCGGTGGGCCGCCAGGGTGTCAGTGAGGTGTTCCCCCACCCGCAGCAGGGGATTGAGCCGGGTCATCGGGTCCTGGAACACCAGTCCCACCGCCTCGCCCCGCAGCCGCCGCAGCGCCTGGCGCTTCAGCAAGCGGGGATCCTGACCGGCGAGCAGCAGGCCACCGCTGCAGGAGCTTCCGGCCGGGAGCAGCTGCAGCACCGCACGGGCCACCGTGCTCTTGCCGCAACCGGAGGGACCCACCAAAGCGAGCCGGTCGCCGGGCTCCAGGGTCAGATCGAGGCCATCCAGCACGGCAGGCCCCGCGGCAGCCCCCACGCCAGACCCCTCAGGCTCCGGGTAGCGCACCACCAGGCCGTCGATCTTCAGCACCGGGCCGACGCTGCTGGAGGCGGTCATGGGCTGGGCAACGGGCAAACGCTGGCGGCCCCAGCATGGGGGACTGGACACACCATGACGAACACCTGATCTGATTTGCCTACGATGGGAAGATCAGAACGTTCTGATGACTGAAGCCGCCGGCTCCCTGATCACCCGTCCACGAGGCCAAGCCTCCACGCTGATCGAGGCTGCCGACTTGCCATCACCACCCCTGAGTTCGGAGTTGGTGAGCCCTGAGCTGCGCCGCCAAACACTCCGTTCCGTCGCCGACTACGGCGTGGAGCTCCCCGCCTGGCTGCAGGCCTGCATCGAAAAAGCGCCTCCGGGCGAACGCCACACCATCCCCACCAGTGGCGAAGGCCTGCTCGCCTCGGCCTTCGATTTTGCCTACCAGCTCCACGACGGCCAGGTCAGGGCCACTGGCGAGCCCTACATCATCCATCCGATCGCGGTCGCCGACCTGCTCCGCGACATCGGTGCGAGCCCCTGCGTGATCGCCGCCGGCTTCCTCCACGATGTGGTGGAGGACACCGAGGTGGTCTCCGAGCAGCTGGAAGCCCACTTCGGCCCCGAGGTGCGGGCCCTGGTCGAGGGCGTCACCAAACTTGGTGGTATTCACTTCACCAACCACACCGAAGCCCAGGCCGAGAACCTGCGGCGGATGTTCCTGGCGATGGCCAGCGACATCCGCGTCGTGCTGGTGAAGCTGGCCGACCGGCTCCACAACATGCGCACCCTCGGCGCGCTCAAGCCGGAGAAACAACAGCGGATCGCCCGCGAAACCCGCGAGATCTATGCCCCGCTCGCCAACCGGCTGGGCATCGGACGCCTCAAGTGGGAACTCGAAGACCTGGCCTTCAAGGTGCTGGAGCCCGAGTCGTACCGGGAGATCAAGGAGGAGGTGGCCAGCAAGCGCAGCGACCGGGAAGACCGGCTGGCGGTCACGGTGCGGCTGCTCAAGGATCGGCTGACAGCCGCGGGAGTGCGCCACTGCGAGGTGAGCGGGCGGCCCAAGCACCTCTATGGCATCTGGAGCAAGATGCGGCACCAGCAGAAGGCCTTCCACGAGATCTACGACGTGGCCGCCCTGCGCATCCTCACCGAAGACGTGGAAGGCTGCTACCGGGCCCTGGCCGTGGTGCACGACACCTTCCGGCCGATCCCCGGCCGCTTCAAGGACTACATCGGCCTGCCCAAGCCGAACGGCTACCAGTCGCTGCACACCGCCGTGATCGGCCGCCACCGGCCGGTGGAAGTGCAGATCCGCACCACCGAAATGCACCAGGTGGCGGAATACGGCATCGCCGCCCACTGGAAATACAAGGAAGGAGGATCACCGGCCACCGGCGGCGGCGACACCGAACGCTTCAACTGGCTGCGTCAGCTGGTTGATTGGCAGCAGGACGGCGGCAGTGAAGACAGCAGCGACTATCTCGCCTCGATCAAGGAAGACCTCTTCGATGAGGAGGTCTATGTGTTCACGCCCAAGGGCGATGTGGTGGGGCTGCGCACCGGCTCCACCGCCGTTGATTTCGCCTACCGGATCCACTCGGAGGTGGGCAATCACTGCCAGGGCGTGCGCATCAACGACCGGCTCTGCCCCCTGGCCACACCGTTGCAGAACGGTGATTTCGTGCAGGTGATCACCACCAAGAACGCCCACCCGAGCCTCGACTGGCTCAATTTCGTGGGCACACCGACGGCGCGCAACCGCATTCGTCAGTGGTACAAACGCAGCCATCGCCACGAAAACATCCTGCGGGGCCGCGACCTGCTCGAGCGGGAACTGGGCCGCAACGGCTTTGATGCCCTGCTCAATGGCGAGGCGATCGCCAAGGTGGCGCGCCGCTGCAATCTCGGCGGCACCGAAGACCTGCTCGCTTCACTCGGCTTCGGCGGCGTCACCCTGCATCAGGTGCTCAACCGCCTGCGCGAGGAGATCCGGCTGGCCAGCGAAGCCGCCGCCCCGGTGCTCTCCAACGAGGATCTGGCCCGCTCGGTGGGCAAGCAGGCCGAAACACTGGCCAGCCCCGACACCAGCGGCAGCGCGATCCTTGGCCTTGAAGGTCTCGACTACCGCCTCGGCGGTTGCTGTTGTCCCCTGCCGGGCGAAGCGATCGTGGGCAGCGTGGCCCTCGGCAACCATGGCATCACCATCCATCGCCAAGATTGCGCCAACGTCAACCAGATCCCCGTGGAGCGCCGCCTGCCGGTGCACTGGAACCCCAACACCGACCCCCAGCGCCGCCGTTACCCCGTGCAGTTGCGCATCGAAGTGCTCGACCGGGTCGGCGTGCTCAAGGACATCCTCACCCGCCTCTCCGACAGCCGCATCAACGTCAGCGACGCCCGCGTCCGCACCACCTACGGCAAACCCGCCTGCGTCGACCTCAAGGTGGAATTGCTGAGTGCCGGCCAACTGCGCACCACCATCGACCAGATCCGCTCGATGGCCGACGTGCTCGACCTCTGCCGCACCGGCATCGGCTGAAGGGTCGAGCGGCTTCCTACGCCAGTGATGCCCTCCAACCCCCTGCTAGCCCTGCCCTTCGAGCCTGCCATCGAGGGCCTCGGGGGTGACTACTGGGATGTGGTGGAGGCGGCGGCCTTTCCACTGACGCGCCTGCGCTTCCGCAACGACGAGCTGCTGCGCCAGCTGGGAATCGATCCGGCGGCGGTGAGCGATGCAGATCTGGAGGCGGCCTACGGACGCTTCGAGGCGCGCACGCCGCTGCTGGCCCTGCGCTACCACGGCTATCAATTCGACAACTACAACCCCTTGCTCGGCGACGGTCGCGGCTTTCTTTACGGCCAGCTGCGCGATCGCCACGGCCACCTCCAGGACCTGGGCAGCAAGGGCTCCGGCACCACGCCCTGGAGCCGTGGCGGTGACGGCCGCCTCACCCTCAAGGGCGGCGTTCGAGAGCTGATCGCCAGTGAGGCGCTGCACCGCCTCGGCGTGTCCACCAGCCGCACCCTCAGCCTGGTGGAAACCGGCGAGGACCTCTGGCGCGGCGATGAGCCCTCGCCCACCCGCAGTTCGGTGATGGTGCGGCTGGCGCGCACCCACCTGCGCTTCGGCAGCTGCGAGCGGCTGCGGCACCTGGGCCAGCCCCAGCAACTGGAGCGGCTGTTGCGCCATGTGGTGGCCATCTATTACCCGCAGATCGCGGCAGCCCATCCGGCCGATGGCCCCGCCGGCGTGAAGCCCCAGTTGCTGGCCTTCTACGGCGCCTTGGTGGAGCGGCTGGCGCGGCTGGCGGCCGAATGGATGGTGGCCGGCTTCACCCATGGGGTGCTCAACACCGACAACATGTCGCTGGCGGGCGAGAGCTTCGACTACGGCCCCTTCGCCTTTCTGGAAACCTGGGATCCAGGCTTCACCGCCGCCTATTTCGACCAGAACGGCCTCTACGCCTACGGCCAGCAGCCGCTGATCTGCCATCAGAACCTGCGCCGGCTGCAGGAGCCCCTGGCGATGCTGCTGCCCCGCCCTGAACTGGTGAGCCGCCTCGAGCGCTTCGCCCCCGCCTACGACCAGCACTACCGCCTGCGCCTGCTGCGGCGCCTCGGTTTCGACCTCAGCGTTGATCCAAACGGTGGCGATCAGCCGGTGGGGTCAGGCGCTGAGCTGCCCGACCTTGTGCCGCTCACCCTGCAGCTGCTGGCGCAATGGCCGGTGGCCTACGGCTCCTTCTTCGCCGCCCTGGCGGCACGGATCAGCAGCGCGGGTGTGCCCCAGGAAGCCGAAGCCCTCCTGCCCTTCCTGCCTGGTGCCCCGCCACCGCCCCGAGGCCCCTGGCAGGCCTGGCGCGATGGCTGGTGGGCCTGGAGCCATGCCCTGCCGACCGATAAGCAGGCCCAGATCGGCGCCACCCTGCGGCGCTGGAACCTACCGATCACCCCGGTGCGCGCTGAGGTGGAGCGCCTCTGGGAAGCGATCGATCAACGCGACGACTGGCAACCCCTGCATCAGTGGCTGGATTCAGTTGTTTGAGCGCGTGGTTTGAATCATTTGAGTCTGCCGATGCTGGCGAGTCCGGGTGTTTTGCGCTACAGCCCCAAAAAGCTGAATCTGTCTGACTTTCCCTAACAAGACTTCGAATTGATGCATCCCGATGACTTCCGAACAAGCCGCCCAGCTGATTGACGACACCCTCGATCTGGTCCATCAACGGCTCCAGCAGTTGGACGCCGTGCAACAACGGCGCGAACATCGGGCCCTCTCCGAGGAGTTCAGGGAGTGGCGTCAGCCCAGTGGCGGCCACATCGACCTGATGCTCTGCCCTGGATTCGGCAAGGGTTGATCCCGGCACAGGATCCGGCTCAGGATGGTGTCAGCGGCTGGCGTGCTTCGCGCTCCAGCCAATACCAATAAGCCAGGGAAACGGTGCTGGACGCCACCAGGCCCACAAGGCTGGAGCCCAGCAGCAAGCGGCTCGAGAACGACCAGCCCAGCTCCCAGAACCCTTCTCGCTGCAGCACCTCGGCGCTGGGCCAGCCGCGGCCGGGGCCGAGCAGCCAGGCGCCGAGCTGGTAGTTGAACCAGTAGAGCGGCACGTAGGTGATGGGGTTGCTGATCCAGGTGCCGGCGGCCGCCAGCAGGTGATTGCCACGCAGCAGGCTGGCCAGGCCGATGCCGAGCAGGGTCTGAACCCCGAAGAAGGGAAAGCAGCCACAGAAGATGCCGGCCGCCAGCCCACGGGCCCGCTGGCCATGGCTGCCCTCCTGCTGCCAGAGCCAAAGCAGCCACCGCCGCAGCCGAGACTGCAGCGAGCGTCGTTGCGAAGGACTGTTGGGATCAGACGACACGATTGCGGCGATCGCCACGGCGGTGGCGCCCGGGCAGGGGAGTGTGGCAATCGTAAGGATCTCGGGACCGCAGGCGGAGACGATCGGCCGTCTGCTCTTCCGTGCCCCAGGCCAGCAACCCTGGGACAGCCACCGGGTGCTCTACGGCCACATCTGCGATCCAGCCACGGATGAACGGGTGGACGAGGCCCTGCTGCTGTGGATGAAGGCCCCCCGCAGCTTCAGCGGCGAAGACGTGATCGAGTTACACGGCCATGGCGGATTGATCGTGGTGGAGCGGGTGCTGGAGCTGGTGCTGGCGGCCGGGGCGCGCCGGGCGGGGCCTGGCGAGTTCAGCCAGCGGGCCTTCCTGAATGGCCGCCTCGATCTCACCCGCGCCGAGGCGATCAGTGAACTGATCACGGCCCGCAGCCGCCGGGCCGCCCAGCTGGCGATGGCCGGATTGGAAGGGGGATTACAGCGCCGCATCGAAGCCCTGCGCCAACAACTTCTTGACCAATTGGCCGAGCTGGAGGCCCGGGTGGATTTCGAGGAAGACCTGCCGCCCCTCGATGGTGCTGCGGTGGTGGCAGCTCTCGAAGAGGTGCGCAAGGCGTTGGAGGAGCTGGTGGCGGAGGCCGGCCAAGGCCAGCTGTTGCGTGAAGGGTTGAGGGTGGCGATCGTTGGCCGGCCCAATGTCGGCAAATCCAGCCTGCTCAATGCCCTCAGCCGGCGGGAGCGGGCGATCGTCGCCGACCAGCCCGGCACCACCCGTGACCTGGTCGAAAGCGAGCTGGTGCTCGAAGGGGTGCCGCTCACCTTGCTGGACACCGCCGGCATCCGCCCCACCGACGACCCGATCGAGCAGCTGGGCATCGCCCGCAGTCATCAGGCGATGGCGACGGCCGATGCGGTGCTGCTACTGGTCGATCTGGCCGAGGGCTGGACAACGGCCGACCGGGACCTGCGCGCCCAATTGCCGGATCAGGTGCCCCAGCTGGTGGTGGGCAACAAGGCGGATCTGGCCGGGGTGACGCCAGGCCTGCTGCCAGACGCCGACGCGACGGCCATCGATGTGGCGATCAGCGCCCGCCATGGCGACGGCCTCAAGGCCCTGGCGACCGCCCTGCTCAGCCGCTGCGGCAACAGCCTCGGTCCTGGCCTGGTGGTGGCGCTGAACGGGCGGCAACGGGATCTGGCCGCCGCCGCCGCCGGCAGCCTGGACCGGAGCCTGGAGGCCGCCGCCCAGCAGTTGCCCTACGACTTCTGGACGATCGATCTGCGCCAGGCCGCCGGAAGTCTCGGCGCGATCACCGGCGAGGAGGTCACCGAAGCGGTGCTCGATCGGGTTTTCGCCCGCTTCTGCATCGGCAAATGAGCCGGAAGCGGGCTGGCGTTGAGCAGGATGGAGCCGAGCACGTTGCTGCGCAAAGCCTTGACTCCGCTGCCTGAGTCTCTGAATCATTCAGGCCTCCAGGCGGCGGCCCAGCTGGACCAGCCGGCCCTGGAGGAGCTGCTGCGCGCCTGGCTGCGCGAAGACATCGGCCGCGGCGATCTCACGGCCCCAGCCCTGATCGGCCGCCGCGGCCGGGCCCACTGGACCTGCAAACAGGCGGGCCTGTTCTGCGGCGGCGTGCTGCTGGAGCCCCTGTTCCAGCTGCTGGATCCAGCGCTGGAGCTGCGCCTGCTGGTGGCGGACGGGGAGCCTGTGCAGGCCGGCCAGCGGCTCGTGGAGCTCGATGGCCTGGCGACAGCGCTGGTGGCCGCTGAGCGCACGGCCCTGAATCTGGCGATGCGGCTCTCCGGTATCGCCACCGCCACCGCCACCTTGGTGGCGGCCCTGGAAGGCACAGGGGTTCGCCTGGCTGACACCCGCAAGACCACACCGGGTCTGCGGCTGCTGGAGAAGTACGCGGTGCGCTGTGGGGGCGGGCTGAATCACCGCCTCGGCCTCGATGACGCCGCCATGCTCAAGGAAAACCACCTGGCCTGGGGCGGCGGGCTGGAAGCGGCGATGGCGGCGGTGCGCGGCTCGGCCCCCTGGCCGGCAAGGCTGATTGTGGAAGCGGAAACCGCGGCCGAAGCGGAAGCGGCCGTGCGGGCCGGGGCCGATGGGGTCTTGCTCGATGAGTTCTCCCCGGCGGAGCTGGCCCAGCTGGTGCCGCGGCTGCGGGCACTGGCGGCCACCGGCCCGGCCGGGCGGGTGGTGCTGGAGGCCTCCGGCATCCAACCGGAGCAGCTGCGCGCCTACGCCGCCACCGGCATTGATCTGATCTCCAGCAGCGCCCCGATCACCCGGGCCCCCTGGCTCGACCTCAGCATGCGCTTCACAGAATGGGCCGCCTGAACCTTGTCTTCAGCACGTGCCAGTCCGTTGCGGCTTGCTGACAGACCAGACCAGCATGGGCAGAGTGGCGGTGGGTTTTTGATGCCGTAGGCCATGCCGCACCGCCGCTTGAATCCCCCTCGCCCCTTGTGGGCCTCAGCGCTACTGGCCCTGCTGACCGGCGTGCTGGTGGCGGCGCCGGCCAGGGCCGGAGGGGTCCTGAAACAGGTGGCCACCAGCGGCGAGCTGCGGGTGGGCGGCGACACCGACCTGCCACCGTTGCTGTTCAGCGATGCCGGCGGCAAGCCCATCGGCTACGGCATGGCGGTGAACAAACGCATCCAGGCGGAGCTGGCCACGACCCTGGGCCGGCCCGTGACGCTGCGCTTTGAGGCGGTGGCCGATCCCGCCGAGCTGGTGCGTCGCGTCGCCGCGGGCGAGCTGGCCCTGGCCTGCGGCGTGCCCTTCTCCTGGGCGCGCGACAGCCAGGTGGATTACACCCTGCCGATCGGCCTCTCGGGGATCCGGGTGCTGGCCGAAGACGGCCGCCTCGACGGCACAGCCGAGTCGCTGCAGGGCCAACGCATCGGCGTGGTGGCCGGATCCCTGGGCGAGGGGGTGCTCCAGGCCATCCAGCCCCAGGCCACAAGCACCAGCTTCTCCGGCCTGGGCGCAGCCGTGGCCGCCCTGCAGGCCGGAGATCTCGATGGCGTGATCGGCGACACCAACCTGCTCAGCGGCCTGGCCCACAGCCGCAACGCCAAGGGCCTGGTCCTCACGCCCTCGCTTCCCTACGAGCGCTACGCGATCGGTTGCATCGTCCCGCAGGACGACTCCGCCTTCCGTGACCTCAGCAACCTGGCGATCGCCCGATTGCTGCAGGATTATCTGAACGGCGAGCCCGAGGCGATCGCCAGCGTGGATCCCTGGGTGGGGCCCCAGGGGGTGCTGGGGGTGCCCTCTGAGCGCATCCGCACCTATTTCGAGTCGGTGCTGCTCAACCACGAAGCGATCCGACCCCAGGATCCGGCCACACCCCGCTAACCACCCAGCGTCCGTCACCCCGTCCGTTGTCTTCCCGGTCCCACCCCGATGGCATTTCTGCTTCGTTCCAGGCTGTTCGGTTTCCTGTTGATCCTGGCGGCCCTGCCCGTGATCCCCAGCGCCGCCCAGGCGGCTGCCTCCGACGGGCCCGACCCTGACACCCTCTCCGTGGAGGCCCGCCTGCGCCGCATTGCCGGAGCGCTGCGCAGCAGCGAGGACGGGCCCGAGAGGCCCGACGGACCCAGCGCTGGGCAGGAGGATTCCGCCACCTGCGCCTCGGATGATCTGCTCGCCTACGTCTTCGTCAACGGTCCAGGGATCGGCTGGCGCAATGGCGGCTTCCGCAACGGGGGCTTCCGCAATGGCGGCTTCGGGAATGGCGGTTTCCGCAATGGCGGCGGCTTCCGCAACAGCGGCGGGCACCACGGCGGTTTCCGCAATGGCAGTCATGGCTTCCGCAACTACTGGTGAACCGGCGCGAGCCATGCAGCAACCCATGGCCCTGAGCCCAGCCCAGCCCACCAGCGCAGACAGCTTCGGCCCCCTGCGCCTGCTGGTGGTGCAGCCCACGCCGTTCTGCAACCTCGACTGCGACTACTGCTACCTGCCCAGCCGCAACGACCGCCGTCGCCTGCCGCTGGAGCTGCTGGAGCGCACGCTGGAGCGGGTGCTGGAGAGCCCCTATGTGTCGGGCGATTTCACCCTGCTCTGGCATGCCGGTGAGCCGCTCACCATGCCGATCGCCTTCTATGACGACGCCACGGCCCTGATTCGTCGCGTTCTGGAGAGGCGCGTTGGGCCGCCGCTGCGGATCCAGCAGTCGCTGCAGACCAACGCCATGGTGATCGACGCCGCCTGGTGCGACTGCTTCGAGCGCAATGACATCCATGTGGGCGTCAGCCTCGATGGCCCGGCCTCCCTGCACGACGCCCATCGCCGCACCCGCACCGGCCTGCCCAGCCACGCCGCCAGCCTGCGCGGCATCCGCTGGCTGCAGAGCCGCGGCATCCCCTTCCAGGTGATCGCCGTGCTCACCGACGACGCCCTGGATCAGGCCGACCTGCTGTTCGATTTCTTCGCTGACCACGGCCTTCACAACCTGGCTTTCAACATGGAGGAAACCGAAGGCGACAATCTCAGCTCCTCCCTGTCGCGGCCCCACGCCGAGGCCCGCTACGTCAGCTTTCTGGAGCGTTTCTGGGAACGGCTGCGCCAGCAGCCCGGGGCCTTGCGCCTGCGCGAGTTCGACGAGATCACCAACCTGGCCTGCTGTGACCAGCGCCTCAGCCGCACCGACATGAACCACCCGTTCGCGATTGTGAACGTGGATGCCCGCGGCAATTTCTCCACCTTCGACCCGGAGCTGCTGGCGGTGGCCACCGCGGAGTACGGCGACTTCGTCTTCGGCAACGTGCGCAGCGACAGCCTGGAATCGGCGGTGGACAGCGCCAAATTCCAGCGCGTGCTCAGCGAGATCCGCTCCGGCGTGGCGCGCTGCAAGGCCGAATGCGACTACTTCGGCCTCTGCGGCGGAGGTGCCGGCAGCAACAAGTACTGGGAGCAGGGCAGCTTCGACTGCAGCGAAACCCAGGCCTGCCGCTACCGCATCAAACTCAGCGCCGACGTGGTGATGGCCGGCCTGGAGCGCGAACTGGAGCTGACTGGCTGAGTGGCCTGCCAGCGGGGTCCGGCTGACGCGGGATGATCGGAACCAGTGACCGCGCCGCCGCGACCGACCACCCCAGCCATGCTGCGCATCTTCGAAGAGCTCAACGCGCATCTCGCTGCTGCGACCCAGAGGGCCTTCCCGGCTGCCGCCGCCGGCCAGCCCCTCGACCCCCAGCTGGCCGCCGCCAGCAAGCCGGAATTCGGCGATTTCCAGGCCAACGGCGCCCTCGCCCTGGCCAAGCCCCTGAAGCAGGCACCCCGGGCGATCGCGACCGCGATCGTGAACCAGCTGAACGCCGACACCAGCTTTACGGCCCTGTGCCTGCCACCGGAGATCGCCGGCCCCGGCTTCATCAACCTCACCCTGCGACCCGAGCGGCTGGCCCATGAACTGCGCCAGCGCCTGGGCGATCCCCGCCTGGGGGTGCCCAGCGTGGCCGCGTCGGCGCCAGTGGTGGTGGATTTCTCCAGCCCCAACATCGCCAAAGAGATGCATGTGGGGCACCTGCGCTCCACGATCATCGGCGACTCGCTGGCGCGGGTGCTGGAGTTCCGCGGCCATCCGGTGCTGCGGCTCAACCATGTGGGCGACTGGGGCACCCAGTTCGGCATGTTGATCACCCATCTCAAGCAGGAGGCCCCCGAAGCGCTCAGCACTGCCGATGCGGTGGATCTGGGTGACCTGGTGGCCTTCTACCGCCAGGCCAAGGCCCGCTTTGATGCCGATGAGGCCTTCCAGGCCACCTCGCGTGAGGAGGTGGTGAAGCTGCAGGGGGGGGATCCGGTGTCGCTGAAGGCCTGGGGCCTGCTGTGCGATCAGAGTCGCCGCGAATTCCAGAAGCTCTACGACCGGCTCGACATTCGCCTGAACGAACGGGGCGAATCCTTCTACAACCCCTACCTCGAAGCGGTGGTGGCCGATCTGGAAGCCAGCGGCCTGCTGGTGACCGACGACGGCGCCCGCTGCGTGTTCCTTGAAGGGGTGCTGGGCAAAGACGGCACCCCCCTGCCGGTGATCGTGCAGAAGCGCGACGGCGGCTTCAACTACGCCACCACCGACCTGGCGGCGATCCGCTACCGCTTCGCTGAACCGCCCGAGGGCGATGGGGCTCGGCGGGTGATCTACGTGACCGATGCCGGCCAGGCGGCCCATTTCGCCGGCGTGTTCCAGGTGGCGGCTCGGGCCGGCTGGATTCCCAAGGAGGCCCGCCTGGAGCACGTGCCCTTCGGGCTAGTGCAGGGGGTCGACGGCAAGAAGCTCAAGACCCGCGCTGGTGACACCGTGCGCCTGCGCGATCTGCTCGATGAAGCCGTCGAGCGCGCTGAGGCCGACCTGCGCCGTCGCCTCCAGGAGGAAGAGCGCAGTGAGGACGAAGCCTTCATCACCCATGCGGCCACCACCGTGGGCCTGGCGGCGGTGAAGTATGCCGATCTCAGCCAGAACCGCAGCACCAACTATCAATTCAGCTTTGATCGAATGCTGGCCCTCACCGGCAACACCGCGCCTTACCTGCTCTATGCGGTGGTGCGTATCGCCGGCATCGCCCGCAAGGGAGGCGACATGGCGACAGCCGGAACGGAACTGCATTTCAGCGAACCCCAGGAATGGGGCCTGGTGCGGGAGCTGCTCAAGCTCGATGGCGTGATTGCCGAAGTGGAAGAAGAGCTGCTGCCCAATCGCCTCTGCACCTACCTGTTTGAGCTCAGCCAGGTGTTCAACCGCTTCTACGACCAGGTGCCCGTGCTCAAGGCCGCCGAACCGGCCCGCTCCTCCCGCCTGGCCCTCTGCAGCCTCACCGCCGACACCCTGAAATTAGGCATGGGCCTGCTGGGAATCCCGACCCTGGAGCGGATGTGATGGCAAGTGAAACGGCCTGGGTTGCCTAGCCAGAAGGCCAGCTAATTGCCGCGATAGGTGGAGTAGCCATAGGGGCTCAGCAGCAGTGGCACGTGATAGTGATCCAGGCTGCCATCCATGCTGAAGATCACGGGAATCTTCGGGAAGAAGGTGCTGATGCCTTGTTTTTTCAGCCATTCACCTGTCTTGAACGTGACCCGATAGGTTCCCTTCTCAAGCGGGGTACCTTCGGGATAGAGATCGCGAACGCGGCCTTGAGCATTGGTGCGAGCCGTACGCAACAGCGTCCATTGCTCACCCTTCATCCGCTCAAGAATCACCTCAACACCAGCACTGGGCAGCCCATCTTGTGTATTGAGAACATGAACGCTTAACGGATTGTCAGCAGCCACGGCCATCGACAAGAGTGAAGTCTGCATGGCAAAGCCGAGTGCCAGTGTCTTGAGCATCTTAGAAGTCTCCACCAGAGACAGTCTACTTGAGCCTACCAACCAGACGTATCTGCAGGCATGAAGCGCAGTGGACTAGCGGCAGGAGAAAACACTGTCTGGGGCGCAGTTTCTCTCTCATCCCACTTCAAAAGAGGTGACGCCAAACAGGCGATCAACCGGCAGATCAGGCACCTCTCCCCTGAACATTCTGGCGGTCTCAAACGAGATGGTCATGCCGTTGCGTTCAGCCATGTCCACAGCAGCCTGGTTGACGTCTGGTGTGTCAAGAAAGATTGGCCCTGAAGGCTTTACCGAAGCCTTCAGGGCCAGAAACAATGATTCCGCCCATTCTGGATTGTCCGCAAAAAGTGGCCCGATCTTATGGCCAGAGCGGCACTGGCGAATCACACCATAACCAACAAGCCGGCCGTTATGAATCATTCCCAGAGCCTCACAATTTGGTTGCTTAATCCAGGTCGAAAGGAACGGAGACCGGTCTGCAGGAAAAAATGGCTGGTCGTAATGTTCGATCATTTCAAAGGGCAATGTATTCAGCTGCACGATGTCTGCATTTACAGGCATGCTGCCGCTGCCAGCTCCTTGATAGCGTCTGTTGCGATAGGCCAAATGGAAGCCTGACCTTTCGTAGTTGGCTTGCTGGTCTGCGACGCCATCAAGGCCAATGGTGCGGCCTTCAAGCTGCTGAAGGCCGGCGTTCCAGATCTGGATGCCATAGCCTCTGCCGCGATACCCTGGCTTCACAATGTAGAACCCTAAAAATCCAAAAGATTCGCCATATTGGATTGCGGAGATCGTAGCAATCGGTTCATCACCAAGAAATCCAATCAGAAAACCATTGGGATCAGCGGTATAGTAGCAATGAGCGTCATGAAGTCCTGGATTCCATCCTTCCTGCGCCGCCCAATCAACAGCGATAGCAACTTCGCTTCGGCTCATTGTCTTGATTCTGTAGTCGTTGTTTTGCATGAAGGAAATTTCTGTTTTGTGCCCCGATCACTTGGCCACAGAGGCAGGCGAATGGCGGTGCTAGACAGTTGAACTTACCTCAACTTCAGGGCTCGCACGCAATTGACCCAATGGCGTAGCGATGAGGCTTGAGGTTGGGACCTCTATCTTCAAGAGCCGCTTAAAGATAGGCTGATATATCTTGACCTAGAAAGGCTTGTCCTATACTGAAAGAATGCGAAAACACTCGCCAGCGTTCTGGGTAAAATAGATACGGCAGCCTGAGGCAGTTCAATATCAAACCCAAACCTCCTTCCCTAGCATGTCGAATATCCACTGGATTCATAGATGCAGTTGTCACCCTCTAACGCTCCAGATCAGAAGCGAGCCCGCCTTTTGCCGTTAAACAATCACCCATTGATCCCATCTTCTGTATCTTAATGTTAGCCGAGACCACGCCAACTTCACAGGTCGCCTGGCTCAAGGCCGGTGTGCTTGGCGATTTGGACAAGCATACTGGGGCCTATCTCCACGCCCTCATGGAAAGCAAAGACATAGTCCGGGTATCCCTCATGTTCAAGCGTCTTGTGTGATCCTGATTGTCGCTTAACTCTCCATCCAATTGACTTGAGCGCGGCAAAGACCTTTTTGCTTTGGGTGACGGCTATTGCTCATGCAGAGAGTGGAAGTGAGAAGCTGATGCTGATTGGCTCGAATTCCCCATTTTCAAGTCGATCAGCGATGACGCGAAGAGCCAAAACCTCAGCCTTTGCCATCGCATTAGCAGAAGAACCCCCATAAGCCAGAACTCCAGGCAGCTCTGGCACTTCGGCGATCCAGCGACCGTCTACTTCTTGCTCACACTCCAACGAGAAATTCATGTCTTCCTCCCAGCAGAGGCGACGGGAGCAAGTTCCAGGTTAAAGCACATCCATTCCTTAAAAACAGCCTGGCCGATGCCCTCCTACCGATTCAGCTAACGCTCAAGATCAGCGGCGGGAAGTTGATCATTGCTCAGATTAAGAGTTGAATACGCCCGCCCGCTGAATCTTGATGTTAGATATCTCTGGAATCGCTTGCGGGAGCAGCCTCAAGCTAGCCCAACAGACTAGATTCATTGTCGCCGATTGTCAGTCCGACTTCCTCTATGCTAACAGTAGAAGCGACTGGCGCATTAACGGGTATTTCAAGATTCCGATTAGCGATTCCGAATGGAATGTGAACCATAGGAATGTCACTGGCCGGCGACTCGAGATGACTGATCTGGTCATCAAAGAACATGTGTGGGCGCAAGATTGTGAGAATACGGTGCTTCTCCATGCCACCCAAAAAGAATGCCTCATCCACTGAAACCCCCCAAGCTTTGAGGGTCGTTACAACGCGTTCGTGAGCTGGCGCATTTCGCGCAGTCACAATTGCAATTCTCAGTATCTTCTTGTATTGAGGATCATCTTTTTGCTGCTTTTGTTCTAGCTTTTGCATGAAAGCAAGTTTTTTGAATAGGTCGGCCAAAGGCCCTGGCTGATGAGGCGTTTCCTGATGAACTGTTTCATGCGCCTGGAACTCTACAAGATCATTGTTCTTCTTGAAAACGGCCTCCGCTTCATCGTTTGCAATCACACCGTCAAAGTCGAAAGCGACTCTTAGTTCGGCGTCGGCAGCATCATCGAAGACTTTTGACTGCAGCACAACTCCAGCGGGATAATCCGAAGCAATTGCTTGCCGGACATCGCTTGGGTTTGCGCTTAGAAAGAGAGATGCGTTAAATGCAGGGAGATATTCGTGCGGCGACCGGCCAGCAATAAATGCAGCTCTTGTTATATTAAGCGAGTAATGGTGAATAGAGCGAAAAACTCGTAGGCCTGTCTCAGGAGAATTCTTTGATAACAAAACTACCTCAACAGGCTCTCTCTCGGGAAACGCCCGATTAATGCCAAGAAATCGACGAATGAAAGGAAATGCCACTCCCTTAGACAAGGGAATGTCAATATTTTCCTCCTGGTGCACACGATATTTTTCAATGCCCTCCTCATTAAATATCCGATTTGACTCGGACAAGTCAAACAGGGCGCTTGAGGCGACGCCGATAACCAGCTTTCGATCGATGGGGTAAGGCATAGAGCAAATCTAACGCTCGCAATCACCTGGCCGCAAAGGGAGATTGCGATTCACAATGTCCATGCGGTGGCGGCTCAGGTGAATGGCGATGTTAGGCAGACCTAGCCGCCGCAATGAAGTCTTTCGCATCATCTGAATTACCGAGAGCCTGTCCGATGGCTACGGCTTCAACTAGCAAGCCATCAGTATTATGAACCATGATTCTTTTTTCAGCTTTACCGAGGCGATCTATTAGCTTCTTCTCCTGCTTCCGCGCTTGAGAGCTCAGGTGGACACCTCCTTTGACGTTGGCAATATATTTAATCACCTCACGGCGCTTGAACCTCCTCCCGTGAATTACTCCTGAGGTGGAATCAAGGAAATCTGTCAGCGTGAATACACGCTCAAAGGGATAGCCGTTTTCACGAATTGGCTCCGGCGGCGGATTGCCAAGAGGACCATTTCCTTTGTGGATCACCATTGCAGCCATCTGGACGCCTCTGAAGTCAGCTCCGCCGGCAAGAGCAATATCCATCAGGTTCCAATCATTCCCTAGAATCATGTCTAGATCTACTGCGATGAGCCTTGGCTGTTTAGGGCGTCCAAGTGATCTCCAGGCGTGCCCATATGCGACCTCCACGAGCAATCGACGCAGGACAGCGGTGCCCCGCCGAATTTCTGGATACTTGATATCTCCGCACCAAGTTGCCAAATATTCTAGATCCTCGGCCACTAGCAGAATTGATTCGGTGTCCATGGTTTGAATAGTTCCGCCTAACGCTGCCATCACCTGGCCGCAAAGGTTGTGTGTAACGAGAGCCACAGTGATACAGGGCTTATTTGTGGCAGCTCAGGTGAATGGCTGTGTTAGGGGGGGGGCATCCTTGGCAACATTTAGAATAACGCCCGAACGGACCATAGTCACCAGCTACATGCCCTTATCGGGCACAGGCAACAAAGTTCGGTACAACCAGCAGTGCCACTCATGAAGCAGGTATACAAGATCACATATCCGACAGGCAAGATTTACATTGGCAAGGACAGTGTTGGGAGCGCCCGATACATGGGCAGCCCTGACATGAACCTGGTTAACGCTGACTTTGAAACACTTCCAGATCACATTCGCAGAGACTACACCCTGCGAAAGGAGATTCTCTGGGAATCTGATAGTGCAACTGAAGCCGAGCTCTCCGCAAAGGAAGTAGAGATGATCCGTCTCTATCGATCCAATGACCCAACGGTTGGATACAATAGATGGCCAAAGCCATCAACTGATGATTGAGTGGAGAATTGTTCTTCTATGGAACCAAATCAGCAACCCGCTTAACGACCAAGCTGCGCGGCACAAACGAAGCGAAGCGTAGTTTGTGCCCGAACGAGCGCCTTGTTAGCGTTTACTATCATTATCATTCGACTGTAAGGATGGCAAGTAATCGAGACGCTCAGTTACGCTTAACGTACAAGTAGCCTCGCACTTCATACCTTCCTTAGACTCTCCTTTTGACGTATGTTCGGATATTCCTTCTAGCCTCATTTCTGACTGGGAGTATTTGACTTGAGAAATACCCCCAAAACTGACAGTAAACGGCAGATAGTATTTGTACGGATTCTTAATCTTCTCAACCATTTTCTCTGGAACAAGAAAATCACTGAGATGAACAGATCCATACCTGGAATGTTGATCTTTTGTTTCGTTATACCAATGAACAAGATCACCTGAGTAGCCCCCGGCCTCTCTCACATGGTTTTCGTAACAAGTACCTTCCACTTTTAAATATTCAATGAATTTATATTCATCCTTGGGCTTTTCTTCAGAACAAGCTTGCAGAACAAGCTTGCAGAACAAGCTTGCAGAACAAGCTTGCAGAACAAGCACTGTAACTAAAGAAACCATCATTTTCTGAATGCCTCTCATATATTTTCTTTAAACGCTAACTTGTTATTGGACGGTTCTGAGAACCAACCTGCAGGGCGCCGCTGCTTCTGTGAACCCTGCTCATGGCGAAGGCGCCTCTTGGTCAGAATCAAGTAGCCGTCTAGATCCTTAGGATCCGCAAGCACAATCCGTCCGCGGTTCTCTGGTCAGAGAACCACATGTTCAATCTGCTACATAAAATCTGCGGGGCTGCTCACGCCCAGGGGGCCTCTGTTCAGCACATGCGTGTAGATCATGGTGGTGCTCACATCCTGATGGCCCAGCAACTCCTGAATCGTACGGATGTCCTGGCCCCGTTCCAGAAGGTGCGTTGCAAAGGAGTGGCGAAAGGTATGGCAGCTGGCAGCTTTGCTCACGCCAGCATTAGCCACCGCCTGTTTCACGGCTCGCTGCACCACGGTGGGGTCGAGGTGGTGTCTTCCCTGGGCCCCTGTTGTGCGATCCAGCCAGCGTTTCTGCTGGGGAAACACCCACTGCCAGGCCAGCTGCCAGATCCCCCTGGTGCAACCGCCGAATCTCTAATAGATGCTGCCGAAGATCAGCCATCTGGCTCTGGGGCAGCAATGTGAGCCGATCCTTCCCGCCCTTGCCGTCCCGAACCAACAGTTCACGACGCTCGAAGTCAAGATCTTTCACCCGTAATCTCAGCGCCTCCATCAGCCGAAGGCCACTGCCATACAACAGACCCACCACCAATGCCGGCACCCCTTCTAGCCGCTGACGCACGGCTTTCACCTCCCCCTCGCTGAGCACCCCTGGATGCAGCTTCAGCATTCCGCGTTGCAGCGGCCTCCCTACGCTGCCGGAGGTTGTCGCTCCGCTGTGCCTTGACCCCTTGCCTGCCTGACGGTCCCCAGGCCCGGCCCGAGGTGGAGAGCCTGCAGTCATACAGCGCTCCGCTGGAAGGGCGGCGCGGTTTGCTGCGGCTCGATTTCAACGAAAACACCATCGGCCCCAGTCCGCAGGTGGTGGCGGCGATCCGCGCCATCCCGGCCGATCACTACGCCATCTACCCCGAATACGACGGCCTGCGTGAAGCGGTGCTGGCCAACCTGGGATTGCCGGCCCTCAGCCCTGGCCACATCGGCCTGTTCAACGGCGTCGATGCGGCGATCCATGCTCTCTTTCATGCCTTCGGAGCTGCGGGCAACGTTCTGCTCACCACCAGCCCCACCTTCGGCTACTACAGCCCCTGCGCCCAGATGCAGGGCATGGCGATCGAGGCGATCCCGTACCTGGGAGCGGATTTCAGCTTCCCCCTGGGGGCGATCCGCACCGCCCTGTTCAAGCGGCCCAGCCCGCGCCTGTTGCTGCTCTGCAATCCCAACAACCCCACCGGCACTCGCCTGGCTCCCGAGTTGATCCTGGAGCTGGCTGCTGCCGCACCGGCCACGCTGGTGGTGGTGGATGAGCTCTATGAGGCCTTCACCGGCGACAGCGTGCTGCCCAGCGCCGACTTCAGCGCCACACCCAACCTGCTGGTGCTGCGCTCCCTGGCCAAAACGGCCGGCTTGGCCGGGTTGCGTATCGGTTTTGCGATCGGAGCGAAGGCGGTGGTGGATCGCCTCAGCCGTGTCACCGGCCCCTACGACATCAACAGCTTTGCGGTCACGGCCTCCCGGGCGGCTTTGGCGGATCAGGCCTTCACCGATGCCTACGTGGCCGAGGTGTTGCGCTCCCGTAGTTGGCTGCTGGAGCAGCTGCGGGGCGGGGCCGTGCGTCACCACGCCGCCGGTGGCAACTACCTGCTGATCTGGCCCAGCCGTCCCGTGCAGGCGGTGGAGGCGGAACTGCGCGCGACAGGCATTCTGGTGCGCTCAATGGCCGGCAAGCCCCTGATCGATGGCTCCTTGCGCGTCAGCATCGGCACCAAGGAGCAGATGGAGCATTTCTGGACGGCCTACCGCGAAATTGAGAACCTAGGTTCTCTCGCTTGAAACAGCTTATCGGTCAGCTGTCATCACAACATGAGCTATCTGGACTGGGCCATTCGTCAATTCCAAAGCAGAGAAAGTTAAGAACTTGAACAGACAGAAAGTGGACGCATGGGTTGAAAGGTTCAGTTCAGCCCGGCGGTCAGCCTTCTATTGGGTTATGGGGTGATCGCTTCATCTGTTTCATCTACCGAATCCACTAGCCTGATTCGATCAACTGGTCTTCGGATTTAGGATTTGATGGTATCTGCATGAAAAGCATTGGCCTGGCCTTGGGCAGCGGTGGTGCCAGGGGCTGGGCACACATTGGCGTCCTGCGTGCTCTTGAGGAAGCAGAGATCAGGATTGATTGCATCTCCGGTGCCAGCATTGGCGCACTCGTTGGCGCCATCTATTGCGCTGGTGAACTGGATGATCTCGAAGACTTCATCAGAGACCTGAGTTGGAAAGACATGCTGTCCTACTTCGACCTGGTGTTTCCCAGTTCTGGCCTGCTGGATGGCAACAAGATCTACGACCTGCTTTCAGAACACATCCAGGGGATGAGGATTGAGGAATCAGAGATCAAGTTCTGTTGTGTCGCCACCGATCTGATCAAAGGAGAGGAAATGCATCTCAGCTCAGGTTCAATGGTGGAAGCCGTGCGAGCCAGCATCTCTGTACCAGGTATCTTTACGCCCTTCTGCCATGGCGATCTGTTCTTAGGGGATGGCGGTATTGTCAATCCAGTGCCGGTAGACGTAGCCAAGGCCATGGGAGCTGATCTGATCATCGCCGTGAATCTCAACTGCGCTGACAGCACCAAAATTGGAGCAGAAGCCACCAAAATCGAGATCACTGGCGGTGCAGAGCAATCGGACAATCCACAAGAGAAGGATCACAAGGAGAGTCAGTCCCAACGGGAAAGCAGTGAGGCCTCAAAACTGCGCAAGCAGTCATTTCTGAAGAATCTCAGTGATCGCTACTCAGACCTGGAGGACAAACTCCATTACAAGGTAGAAAACTGGTTGGCCAACGAAAATCCATGCCCAAACATTTTCGAAGTAATCGGCACATCGCTCAATGTGATGGAGCAGCAAGTGACCCGTAGCCGCCTAGAAGCGCACGCTCCTGATCTTCTTGTTGAACCGAAACTCACTGACTACGCCATTTTTGACTTTCACGAAGCCGATGCGATCATCCGCAAAGGCTATGCCGCCATGAAGGAACAGCTGCCAGCTCTCGAGAAGCTGCTTCAAGAAGAATCAGCCGAAGGGAAGAGTCAATAATCAATTCGGATGAGTTGGTCCAGACGGAAGCCATCTTTGCCTGGGGGTCTTAGATTCATTTGTTGATTCAGCCTCATGCCCTCTGCTTCAACGTCATACCCAGTGCTTAGGGGATCACAACCTTGTGACGCGAGGATTTCGCGCTGCTGCCGAACCGTTGCATCCATAGATTCTGTCGGGCTACGACTGCCCAGTTGCGTCAAGAGCTGCTGCGAAAGCTGCATACACTCCTGAGTTTGTGCCACAATCGGCGGGACGAAACCTGGCAAAAGCAGGCTGAAAAGGAAGACAACAATCTTCATCAGGGCGTGGCTGAGACCATCCATTCAAGCTCCAGTCTGCCACCTATACCAATCACATGGAGAAACAAAAAAGAAGCTTACCTGTAGCACCGAAGCTTTGTGCTGCTACGTAAATACGGCCAAGTACTAGTGCAATCACTGAATAACGTCGCGCTTGGCAACCAGAAAGAAAGCTATGGCGAGAAGAAGAAAAACAAGAAAGACGAGTTTTGTATAGCCCACCACTGCACCAGCAAACCCGCTAAATCCAAACAGTGCAGCAGCAAGAGCAATGATTAAGCAAGTACCTGCGGTTTTACGCATGGAAGCCTTGCTGATCAGTTGATTTTTTAGAGAATCAGGTGGGCTGGCTCTCTTCGATAGGGTGCTGCAGTCAGCAAGGGTGCTGGGATTGTCGGCCGAGTCCTGAAAACATTTTTCACGCTGCTCAAGCCCATCTTCAACATTGTTCTGCTTGGACCGTTCATCCACAGTGCCAAGAGCTTCAGGTGTAACCGTGGGCATCGCTTGCAGATTATTGGAATTCGTGTTCATGGTGTTGTCCTTGGGTTGTTATGAGCAAATGGTTGTTATCCACTGATGCCAAGCCAATGATCGAGGGGCTTCAGAAGTGCTAACGATCCACATCAATTCAATGTGGCGATGACTGTGGTGCATCTGCCTTTCATGCCGATGAATCGTTTGTACCTACCCATTTCCAGGCCAGCAAAGGCTTGCAGCACAGCCGAATTGACTCAAGATTTCAAGGCCTGATCGTTTCCTTGAAGACCTGCTGCCCAAATTGTCGAGAGCCCGAAGCCAAGGGAGACAGGATCAGGATGTAGCGGAAAAACGTTTCCAACTCTGGGGCAATATAAACCTGCATTTAGACTTACGAATAGCCCACAGGAACTCTTGCTAAAGCCAGTTTAACACATGGTTCTCATTCACCAACGTCCCAGCCATATCAGCAAAAGCGAGCTGTTTGGCAGGACAATCTGAGAATAACCGATAGATTCAAGGTTGTCAGCGGGAGAATGATCCCGCGTCCAGGGGGCAGACCTCCGCAGCCTCTGAGTTGTTTTGGAGCCATTCGGACCTCCGTAAAACGACTTGTTCTCCACGCAAAAGTCCAAGGTAGCCCATTCAACCTTTTCTGCATAGAGATTACAGACCGACAATGCAGATTTATACTAGGTTTCCCGAGAGAAGACTGACAGATATCAGCTAATATAGCAAAGGCTAGTCCATTCAAGTATTTCAGAGCTTTTTATGACCGGATGGATTTTGTATCTAATCACAGCGATTGGCAAGGTGTTTATTGCCTCTGCAGTGGTATTCATAACTTCGAAGCTATTAGCAAGTTGGGCGAGACGGCTTACTAGAAGAACAACATCAGACCTCGATGATCGCTTGGCACAGTCTATTCTGAAGACTGCAGCCCCCATCGGCTACTTACTTGCCTTGTGGTGGGGGTGGAACTCTTTCGTTGGCGATTCAGACTTGGTGGCTATTGAAAGCATGGTCACGCGGATAGCGGAAGCCACTATATTGTTATTAATCACCATTCTGCTCGTCAGAATGGTCAACCGCATAGCCATTCTGGTTCTCGATAAGTCACTTCGGCGCGCGGGGAAGCAAGAACAGCTAGCCGTACTACACAGCTTCGAACCAATGATTCGAACTGTTGTCTTTATCCTAGGGATTCTGGTATTCCTGCAAACGCAAGGAGTACAAATGGGAGTCATCTATGCATCACTGGCAGGCGCTGGCATCGGGGTTGGCTTGGCCTTAAAAGGTCCAATTTCCAATTTCTTGAACTACTTAACGATTTTGCTGGATGAACCGTTCAAGATCGGCCACTTCATCCGATTTGCCGGAATGCTTGGAACAGTCGAGAGTGTCGGCATGCGCTCCACACACGTCCGCAGCCTCAGTGGTGAGCTCATCGTGATCAGCAATGAGGAATTGCTAAGTAATATCATTCAGAATTATGGTGACCTACCAAAACGTCGCATTGCCACCACAATTGGGGTTGAATACAAAACACCTTTGAAAACCATCAAACAAATTCCAGAATTGGTTGCAGCTGTTATTCGCAGAAATAGGCCCGCAGAGTTTGACCGCTGTCACTTCACCCGTTTTGCAGACAGCTCACTGGAGTTCGAATTCGTATACTTTGTTCCCGATGCCGATATCGTACTTTATCTTGATTTACAACAAGATATCAACCATGGTTTGATGGAGGAATTCCAAGACAAGAATATAAGCTTTGCCTATCCCAGTCAAACGCTTTATCTTGAATCAGCCCTAGGAGAAGCAAAAAGCAAGTTAGAGGTAGCCGTCAACTGATAAGAGTTCTGTTTTCATTGGCCAACTCCCATACGTAACTTTAGGACCAATGAATCAGCTGTTGACAAGCCTAGATGAGCTCCTTGGTACGCGCCAAATGGCAGAGAATGTGCTGAACTGGATCCCGAATGCGGCGTCAGCAGCCGGGATTCTTTTCGCTTACTGGGTGGTTTGGGGCCTGGTGCGGCGCAGTGTTAAATATGCAGCCCTACGCGCTAATCTTGATCGAACAGCCTTAGATTTTCTTCTCACAATCCTGAAATACGCCATTCTCAGTCTTGGCGTTGTCATGGCGCTGGGCAGGCTTGGCATCAACACCACATCGCTGCTGGCCAGCATTGGCATTGCTGGTATTACCGTAGGTTTTGCAGCGAAGGATGTGATTTCGAATATGATATCTGGACTCTTTATCTTCTGGGATCGACCGTTTGTGCTTGGAGATCTCGTTGAAGTTGGAGGGCATTATGGCCGCGTTGAAAGCATCACGATGCGATCAACGCGCGTTGTGACACCAGACGGCAAGATGCTTGCAGTTCCTAATTCAGTGGTGATCAATACAACCGTTGCTTCCTATACCAATTTCCCTCACCTCCGCATTGATATTCCGTTTGCCGTGGCAGTTCAGGAAAATCTGGGCAGGGTTCGCTCCATCCTGCTATCGATGTGCCATCAGAATATTTCGCTTCTTGATGAACCCGCGCCTGCAGTTATCGTCACTGACCTCAATGATTACAACGTTGGCATGCAGCTCCAGGTATGGCTTGATGATGAAGAGCAGCATATCGTTGTGAGACAGCAGCTCTATGAACAAGTTTTTGAAGCCCTGCGCAAGGCTGGTGTCGACATGCCATTCCAAACTCTCTCGCTCACGTCAGTAGAGATTGAGCGCCCAACAACAATGCAAGATTAGATGAAGCCTCAGCCATATTATGCCAATGAATGCCTATTTAGCGGCTACCCTGAATAAACCGTACATCCACAAGGCGGTGCATTCTTGCTCCGCCCATTCCCAATGCCACCCAGCCTCTTTGCTCCCGGCCTGAGGGATCGTCTCCAGTTCAACCTCAACCGTCTGCGCGAGAAGATTTGGTTTCGGCCACTACTGCTCTGCCTGGTGTCGTTGATCGGGGTCGGCATGGCCCATCTCGCCGATGATCTGCTTCCGATGGCCCCGCTCCCTGATGTCTCGAGCGACACGCTGGAGACCTTGCTGCGAATTATCACCTCCAGCATGCTGGTCATTGCGGTGTTTGCCGCCGGTTCCATGTTGACCGCTTACTCCTCGGCCGCTTCCGTCGCCACGCCCCGCGCCTTCACCCTGGTGGTCGCTGACGACATTTCCCAATACGCCCTCTCCACCTTCATCGGGGCCTTCATCTTCGGGATCGTCGGCTTGATCGCCTTGATGAATGGCTTTTATGGCCGCAGCGGTCGATTTGCCTTATTTCTAATCACCGTAACGGTGTTCACCATCGTGGTCCTCAGCTTCGTCACCTGGGTTGACCGTATCGCCAGGCTGGGTAGGGTGACGAACACGATCGACCGGGTTGAAAAAGCAGCGACCAGTTCCTTGATGGAGCATGGCAGGTCGCCCACCCTGCGCGCTCGCTCAGCCGCCAACGATGCATTCAAAAACCCAGATTCCTCGTGGGACTTGGTGATCCGCGCCCAGGAGGTGGGTTATCTCCAGAGGATCAATCTCGCTGAGCTGCAGCAGGCATCGGAATCACTCGATCTGGAGGTAGTCATCGAGATCTTGCCGGGTGCTTTCGTGACACCCCAACGGATCTTGGCCCGGGCCATCAGTTCCAAGCCGATCGAGTCAGGCGCTGCCGAGCGCCTGGCCATGTCGTTCCGAGTCGGCAATCGACGCACCTTTGATGACGACCCCCGTTTCGGCTTGTTGGTGCTCTCGGAAATTGCCAGCAGGGCCCTCTCCCCTGCCGTGAATGACCCCGGAACAGCCATCTACATCATTGGTACCTTCGTGCGTCTGTTCACCAAGTGGGTTGATGGCTCCTGCCAGCGACCAGACGACGCAGATGAGCCGCCACGTTTCGATCGGCTCTGGATGCAGGAGCTGGCCCTGGAGGATCTGTTCGATGATGCTTTTCAGGCCATCGGCCGCGACGGTGCCTCCACCTTGGAGGTTGGCCTCAGGATTCAGAAGGGTCTCTCCTTGATCAGTGCGTTGCCGAAATCCGGAATCCGTGAAGCCGCCAGAGCTCAGGCCACCCTGGCGTTGCATCATGGTGAGAAAGCCCTACGGCTGGCTCAGGACGTGGCGCGGCTGCGCAAGGCTGCCGGTTGGGTGCTCCACCCAGAGCATCTTGGCGATGAGATCACTCTCGGTAGATGAGTGTTCACTCCCTCAACCAGAGTGTCGTCGAACAGAGCCCCAAGCACCCATCGAACCAAGATAAACATCGAGTTGCTTGAAGCCTCTGCTCGCAAGCCATCCAGCTGCCACCGTCGCACGCGAACCGCTGGCACACATGAGCGTATAACTCATGTCCTTATCTAGATCTTTCCACTGTTCGTTGAGATGCCCAACATAGATATGCCAAGATCCCTCAATAGCCGCCAAAGTACGTTCGTCCTGATCACGCACATCAAGCAGGATCCAACCACTTGGAACGTCTTTTAGGCGCCGCTCAATTTCGTGGGTTCCTATCATGGGAATTGACAGCATCTCTTCACCGCTCGCCGCTGCAGAAACAACACCGACATAACCTCCAATGATATTGTCGAGAGAGATACGCAGCAGTTGCTCACTAGCTGACTTCAATTCGCTCTCATCTGACGCAATGAGCACAATTCTCTGGCCTTCACTGATGAACCAACCAGCGAAGGCCGAAATCATATTGACTGGAAGGCTCATGGCTCCCTGTAAGTGACCGGCCGCATAAGCCATTGGCTCACGCACATCGACGAGATGGTCAGCCTTGCAATCGTTTAACTCGTTAAGCGAGAGGATGCGCGGACACGAGACACGAGGGACAGCCGTTCCACCTTCGAGATTAAGGCGCTCCATCAGCCTAAAATAAGGTGGTTGATAATGATTTTCTGCTACTTTCACACGAATAAACTCGCCTCTGCTGTCAATCTGCAAACGGGGATTATTGCGACGTTCGTGACCAATGCTGGAGAATTCACGAGCTGCCATGCTTGAGCCACAAACGGAGCCTGAGCCGTGGGCGGGATAGATGATTGCCTGATCACCAAGCAAAGCAATTTTACGAAGGGAATCGAATAGAAGACCAGCTACTTCCTCTTTGCGGTCGGGATAAAAATCGGTGCGCCCAACATCACCGACAAACAGTGCATCACCAGTAAACACGCCCACGGCCCCATCTGGATACTCGGTGTCATAAAGGACATAGGCAATATGGTCGTCGGTATGACCTGGTGTTTCCAGTACTTCAATGAGCAGCTGTCCGAGTTCGAAGCGTTCACCATCTTGCACATAATCGGCATAAACCACCTCTCCTGCTGGATTGGGACCATGCAAGACCCGGGCACCCGTCATCGCGGCGAGAATTGGCGCACCAGATACGAGGTCTTCATTCCGATGTGTTTCAAATATATACACAATTTCAAGCCCTGAAGCACGAGCTACTTCAATATAAACTTCACAATCCCTACGTGGATCAACAACCGCCGCCTTACCAGCTGAACCAAGGACATAGGAAAGGTGTGATAGACCTGGCGTTTTGACTGTTTGGAGCAGCATCGTTGAACCCATTATTTTTACTGAGAGACATTAGAATTGCAAACACCTTATCGCTAGAGTGCCTTTACAATTGGGAGATCATCAGCGAGATTACTTCGACTTTTAGTTTCATGTTACAGGCCACAGAATTGCCCAACCTTTGGATTCACCATCCTGGCCTGCGAACCCAGAAAGCCTGGCTCTCGAAGGTCAGAAATCAACGGTCTTAGCCCTCCGCCCCGCACCAAGCAATGCCGGCGAGGTCGGCCAGATCTCGATGCCAGCTGGTGAGATCGTGAGCAGCAAAACCGCTGAGTGTGGTGTGGCCACAGGCACGGGCCATCACCTGCATCAGATCGACCGAGGCTTGCAGAAAGCGCGCCAAACGATCAGCGGCATGGTCAATGTTCAGCTTGCGGCGCAGATCGGGGTTCTGGGTGGCGATGCCGGCGGGACAGTTGTTCGTATGGCAGATCCGGGCCCCAACGCAGCCAATCGCTTGGATCGCGGCGTTGGCCAAGGCAATCCCATCGGCTCCAAGGGCCATGGCCTTGATGAAGTCGGCGGGAGTTCTTAGGCCGCCCGTGATGATCAAGGTGACACGACCGCTGGCCCCCCGGCGATCAAGATGGCGCCGCGCCCGCGCCAATGCGGGGATCGTCGGCACCGAGATGTGATCACGAAACAGCAAGGGAGCACCTCCTGTGCCACCACCGCGTCCATCGAGAATGATGTAATCAGCCCCAGCCTTCAGCGCAAAATCCAGATCGGCTTCGATCTGCTGAGCACTCATCTTGAAGCCAATGGGAATCCCTCCGCTGATCTCCCTCACCTGATCTGAGAATCGCCGGAAGTCATCCACCGTGATCAGATCCTTGAAGGTCGGTGGAGAAATCGCCGCTTGGCCCTCAGCGACGCCACGCAATTCGGCGATACGGTCTGTCATCTTGCTGCGTGGCAGATAACCTCCGGTTCCGGTCTTCGCCGCTTGGCCTCACTTGAAGTGGAAGGCCTGTACGTGCTCAAGCAACTCCGGCCTGTAGCCGAATCGCCCTGAGGCGTATTCATAGAAATAACGCGTGGACTCCGCCTGTTCCTCGGGCAGCATTCCTCCTTCCCCGGAGCAAATGCCTGTTTCGGCTTTTTCGGCACCTCGTGCCAGGGAAACTTTCGCCTCCATGGAGAGCGCTCCAAAGCTCATGTCTGAAACGAACAGGGGTATCCGTAACGACAGGGGCTTGGCGGCCTGCGGACCAAGCACCAGTTCCGTTCCCACCGATGCGTCATCCTGCAAAGGTGTTCGAGCGAGCTGGGCCACCAGGATCTGGATGTGATCCCAACTCGGAAGTTGGCTGCGGGGCACTCCCATCGCCTCGACTGGCCCATGACTCCCCACCTGATCGAGGCCATGCTCAGCCAATTCATGAATGAAGCGGACATATGGTTCCACAGCAGTGGAATGGGGTTCCGGCATCTGAGCCTGATCAGGCTGCTCCGAAACTGAATCCTTTTTTGCATCGGAATCGGAATCCGAGCCCGAGTCCGAATGGGACAGGGCCTGCCCGACCTGCTCGTCAGAAACCTGGGCGTGGCTGCCATCGCAATAGGGAGGATGATCCGTCTGCTTACAGCGGCAAAGTGCGGACTCGCCCCCTGATTCGGGCGTGAAAGACAGGGGGGTAAAACGACTGCCTTCATGGGAGCCATCGCAGAACGGTTGCTCGCTTGAGCGTCCACAGGTGCAATACAGGTAGCTTTTCCCTGCCTTCAGATCGACAGATATAGGTTCATTCGCTGAAACGATGGCTTGGTTCATACAAGACTGGCGTGATGGTGAGGCTGGCGCAACCGTGACAGCCTCGTTAGAGACGCCGGTTGCTGGAGAGCGGATGGCTGCTAATCGCGTACGCAGAGGCAAATCTCAGCAGCTCTTCCACTTGCGCCGCACTGGCAAGGCCTCGGGAGCCAGCGGCCGACTTGCCAACCAGTTCAGGTTGGCTGCAGAGACCATCGAGGACAGCGGCCAGGAAGTTTTGGCTACAGCTTCCCCCATCGTCTTGGCTGTTGAGCGCTAAAAGACCACGATGACCACCCAGACACCACTGGATCGTGCCGGTGGGGCCGGGAATCAGCACGGAGGGGCGATTCGCCAATTGCCCATGAATCGCTGTCGCGTCGGTGGTACCAAAGAAATGATCGGCTTCTTCTTTGGTGCAGTGGATCAGACTGGCCGCTTCAGATAGAAGTTTGAAACGCTGCAACACGTCCGCACTCGGCGCTGAGCCTGGAGGCAGGCCCCAGAACGACGGTTGCCAGGCCACATCAAGGGCAACGCAAACTCCTTGTGCCCGCGCACGCTTGAGCAACAGGCTGATCGCCATGTAGTTGGAGAGCTCCTTCAGCGAATTAGTGGCAACGAGCAACCAGCGGGCCTCATCCAGGTAAGGCATGATCGATTCGGCCAGGGTTTCTGGAACCAGGGCTTGATCGGCAAAACCGACGTCCTGACTGCCGAGAAAATTGGTTCGCTCATGACCCCCATTTCGGTTGAGAAAGACTTCTGCCGTACGGGTGGGTCGGTCTGAATCGAACTGGAGAGCCACAGGGGCAATATTCAGACTTGTCAGCAAGGAGCCCAGTTGACGGCCGATGGCATCCTCACTGAAGCGCCCCAAGAAGCCCACGGGAACCCCAAGCAAGGCGGCACTGCAAGCCACATTGAAGGGCTGTCCACCGGGGAAGGATCCGACGAACTGATCCCCTGTTTCTGTTGAAGCATGGACATGATTCAGCGAGACTTCGCCAATACAAACAATGTAGGTTGCTCTGTTGAGCCGACGCTGATACTGGGAGTGGTTAACATAATTTCTCCAGATAAAGGATTGTGATCGCTTGGCTTCAGCGGCTTTTTGTGAGCTCTTGGCGCCTTACTGCAGAAGGCTCGCCAGCTTCCAGGCTGTCTTTTGGTGCGTGCGCAGCCGCTGCGTCAGCAAGTCGGCGCTGCCTTCATCGCCGGTCTCTTGAGCCTGAGCCAGCGCCTTTTGGCAATGGGCCGCGAGATGGCGGTGATCAGCCTCAAGCTCCCTCACCATGGCCATTGCATCAGGACTGCCACTGGCATCACAGAGAGAGGAGAGCCTGGAAAGGGCCGCCGCTCCATAGGGTGCTTCGACCCTGAGCACACGGATGCGCTCAGCCAGCTCATCGATGGCTTCGAACAGTTCGGTGTATTGCTCCATGAACAGAGCATGCAGGGACGTGAACATGGGACCCGTCACATTCCAGTGAAAGCCATGGGTTTTGCTGTAGAGCACGTAAGTGTCAGCCAGCACCTGCTTCAAGCCAGCAACGTTCTTGCCGTGGCTGTTTGCCGTTTGCGTTGTGGGGGCAATCAATGTGTTCGTCATAAAAAATATTGTGGACTCCTTCATCACTATCACGATTGACCGAAGGAGACAAATGAAGGCACAACAGAATTCAACCTCAAGAGGCATGAGTCATTAGGATCACTCATGAACAGGCTCAACATCCTCAGCCTGCAGTCTGATGTTGCTATAAAGAAAGGATAAAGCTGTTCGATTCTGCTTGAATCAGCAGAAAAAAGGGCTCAAAAACTTTCATCGGCAAGCCAAGCAGTCAAGAAAACTGATCAATGATCAGGCCCTGTCTGCTTAACCGGCGAGATCGCTTGCGCTGCCGATCATCTCAGCGGTGAATCGAAGCAATCAGCCCTGCCCAGCCTGGCATCTATCGCTTGACCGCAATCTGCCTATCGGTTACGGTAGAGCAATCGGATCAAGATCAGCGCATCATGCGATTGGTCGTTCAAACGATTGTTTGAGCATTTTCCCGAGCTGTCCGCCTAGGCACTGCCTAGTGAGAGATTGCCGGCGAAGACACTTCTGGCGGGCTCTCTGCTTACGAGGGCTCTATTTTCAAAGCTTCGGCTTAAGCGACGTCTTTCGCGAGCTTCGCGAAAGACGCAGACACGTTTGGCGATCCCTTTCTTGCCCAGCCATCACGCCGGGGCAGATGCAGTGATCTTGGTTCCGTCCCCTATCAACTCTATCGAGACCACCTATGACGATGACCAAAGACAACACCCTGATGACCAACGCCAAGCAAGTTCTCAGTGACAAGGAGCGCCAGGCCTACTTCGAGCAGCAGCAGGCCCGCCTTGATGAGTGGACAGCTGAACTGGAGAAACTCAAGGCGAAAGCCAGCTATCAAAGCGCCTCGGCCAAGCAAGCGGTACTTGAGAAGATCGACCAACAACTGGACACACTTCAAGAAGCCCGCAGCTTTGTTCACAGCAAACTCCTCAATGTTCAAGAAGCCTCCAGTGATCAATGGAACCAGCTTGTTGAGGAATCAGACCACCTCTTGAGTCAACTATCGGAGAAGGTCAAAGGGTTCATGGACGACATCAATGGATCGCCTACCGACGGTGCGGCGAACCAGCAACAGGACCAGGCCTGAATCCTGAAGCCAGGGCTTCCATGCCCTGGCGCTACCCAGGCCAGCGACACCCTTCCTCGCCTGCACCCACTGAATCGATGAAGCCAATCAAGCTTCCATTCGTCAGTTTGAAGGCCGGATTGATGGCAAAGCCCGCGCTTCTCAAACCCCTGGCCGTCCACTGGTTGCAGGTGCTGAACAGGTGATAGGAGCCCGTAGCTTCGTAGAACTGGTTCACGCCTTGCCTGCCTGTTGGCGTCGGCAACAGGCCTCCCTTTGCATCCCTGAGAAAACTATCCGCCAGAAATTGGCTCAATGATCTGATCTGTTCCTCACTCAGGCACAGGCGCCGTACAACGCGATCAGGGAACGACCGGTAGGGCGAGCTGGGAACAGACACCACATGCACGACGGAGTCGGTGGGCCAGAACAACGCCTTCAGCGTGTGGTCCGTCCTTTTTTCTCCAGCTTGATAGAAATCATTGTCCCCCCAGCCCACCTCGAGATAGCGGCCGGCAGGAAATCGCTCGGCCAATCCCGGCAGCAGATCTTGCAGTTGCTCGCTTGGAACAACGATTCCGGTGTGCAAGCCATGGGTCACCAGATAGGCCGAATGCCGACCTGATGCTTGCGTATGCCCTTGTGGAACAGGGCGCCGATGCTGTTGAGGACTCGCGCACCCAACGCTCAGCAGCACCACTAACGAAACCAGCCCAAGGCGTAAGCCCATGGCACCAACCCCAGGGCCCGAGCCCTTGACGTGATCAGCGCATCACCTTGATCTCAGTGTTGTCGCTCAACGTTGCCGAGAGGCTGAAGCTGCGGCCCACCCGTTGCACGGGGGTGCCGGCCATCGCATCGAGGAAAGGTTGCAGGCCGCCCTGATCGCATTGGGCCGGGGTTGTGCCGCTCACGTATTGCACCGGGATCACCCGGCGGGGCTGCAGCTCCCGCACCACTTCGGCCGCTTCGGCACCGGTGTACACCTTGGCGCCGCCGCCCACACCGATCACGAGCACATCAGGGCGACCCAGCAACACCCGGTCTTCCGGCCGCAGGCCGGCGGCGGTGCCGCCCAAATGGGTGAACTCCAGGCCGCCTTGCTTCCAGCGCCAGATCGTGGCCATGCCGAAGCGGCGGCCGCCGAGACGGTCGTGGGGAATGGACACCCCTTCCAGCTGAAGCCCGGCCATCCGGTATGAGCCCGGGTTGACCAGCAGGGGCCCGGAGGCCACCGGCGCCCCTTCATCGAGCAGGCGGCTGCTGGCCAGGATCACATCGGCGCTCACCCGCGGCTCGGCCAGCCCGGCGGCGCAACCCACCGCCTTGAAGGGATTGAGCAGCACCCGGGCACCGCCACCCTGGATCAGCAGGGCGGTGTGGCCATAGCTGGTGATCGTCACGCCACTGGCCTGGCTGGCCGCAGGGCTGACAAGGCCGAGACCCAGCAGCAGGGCCGCTGAGGAGGTGGCCAGGCTGGCCGAAAGCTTGGTGGCGCTGGCCATGGCAGGGTGCGCCCTGGCGGCGCCTGGAGTGGCGCGAACCTAGCAGCGCCGATCCAGGGATCTCAGCGCAGCGTTCCGGTGACGGCTCCGGCGGCCTGGCGCAGGAAATTGGCCAGCAGGCGATGGCCGTCCTGGGTGAGCACACTCTCCGGGTGGAACTGCACGCCCTGCAGGTGGCGATGCTGGCGGTGCTGCAGGCCCATGATCGTGCCGTCCTCGAGCCAGGCCGTGATCTCCAGGCAAGGCGGCAGGCTGTCGCGCTCGGCGATCAGGCTGTGGTAGCGGGTGGCGGTGAGCGGGCTGGGCAGCCCCTCGAACACCCCTTCGCCGCCATGCAGCACCGGCGAGGTCTTGCCGTGCATCAACTCCGCCGCCCGCACCACCCGGCCACCAAACACCTGGGCCAGGCATTGATGGCCGAGGCACACGCCGAGGATCGGCAGGGTGGGGCCCAGTTCCTTCAACACCTCCAAGCAGATGCCGGCCTGGTTCGGATCGCCCGGACCCGGCGAGATCAGGATCGCTTCGGGGGCAAGGGCGCGGATGCCATCCAAGGAGAGTGCGTCGTTGCGCACCACCCGCACCTCGGCGGCCAGGGGGTGATCAGCGGCCAGTTCACCGAGGTATTGCACCAGGTTGAACGTGAAGCTGTCGTAGTTGTCGAGAACGAGAAGCATTCATCCGGGGCCAGAGGGCCCGATCCGGGGCCAGGCCCCCCATCAAAGACCAAGCACGACCAGCAGCGGCGGCAGCAGCAGCAACAGGGCAATCAACAGCGAGGCCACGGCGGCCACCAGCACCGCCGCTGCGGCGCAATCCTTGGCGATCCGGGCCAGGGGATGGAAGCGGCGGCCGATGGCCAGATCCACCACCGACTCGATCGCCGTGTTGATCAGCTCCAGCACCAGCACCGCCGTGACCGTGAGCACCAGTACGGCCAATCGGTCCGGGCTCAACTGCAGCCAGAGGCCCAGGCCGAAGGTGAACGCCCCCACCACCACATGGATGCGGAAATTGCGCTGGGTCAGAAAACCATGGGCCAGCCCCTGGGCGGCGTAGCGCAGGCTCAGGGGCAGGTCACCGGCCACACGCCAGGGACCCGTCCGCCGGCCCCGTCCCCGTGGACGGATCTCGTTGGCCAAAGGGGCTGGATTGGCGGGGAAAAGTGTTGTCATGGGGCCCTGTTTCCGGCCTGCATCGCACCCTACCGTCGATTTTTGTTCACGCCACATTTGGTCGCTCAGTCCGCACAGCCGAGCAGCTGGTCCTGGCGGGCAAGCATCGCCTGCAGGCGGGCCTCCGTCGGGTGATCCCAGCCCAGCAGGTGCAGCAGGCCATGGCTTGCCAGCCAGGGAAGCTCCCGCTCCAGGCCCTCGCCCGCCGCTGTGGCCTGACGAGCGGCCGTCTCCAGGGAAATCACGATGTCACCGAGTTCAAGCGGTTCAAGCTCCATCTCGGCAGGCTGTGGGGGGGTCGGGGCCGCATCAAGGTCGGCGTCCTGGGCGGCAAAGGCCAGCACATCGGTGGGGCCTTCCACCTGCCGCCAACTGGCATTGAGCTCAGCGATCTCGGCGTCGCCACAGAGGCTGAGCCCGAGGCTGTAGGCCTGGGCACTGAGGCCCGGCGGCAGCTCGGCCGCCAGCTGGACCAGCCAGCCGCCCAGTAGACCCTGCCAGTGCTCTTCAGCGGCGTTCGGATCGCCATAGGGGCCAGCCGCCCGAAGCAGATCGGCAGGCAGGGCCGGATCGAGGCTGAAGGCCAGATCGAGCGTCAGGCTCATTGGGGAAGGCTGGGCCGACCGAACCAGGCCAGCAGGAACAGCAGCGCGCTGAAGCCCACCGCGGTGAGCCCGAAGTGGACCAGGCTCTGGCGCCCCTTCCTGACCATGTTGCGCATCGCCAGCTTCACGAAGCTGGGTGGCGGGCTGGTGGGGGCCGGCGGCTCCAGAGGGGCTGGATCTACTGGGTTTTGGTCAATGAGGCCTGGCTCAGTGAGGCCTGGTTCAGAGAGGCCTTGATCCATGGGGCTGCTGCTGTCAGTCATTGGTCAGTTTTCGGGGGATCGGCAGGGCTCAAGCGGCCACATCGGCGGCGATCTCCACACCCTGGCGCAACAACGATTGGATGAACGGGTCGAGATCGCCATCCATCACCCCCTGCACATCGGTGGTTTCCACGGCCGTACGCAAATCCTTGACCATCTGATACGGGTGAAACACATAGTTGCGGATCTGGTTGCCCCAGGCCGCCTCGACGATGTCGCCGCGAATGTCGGCGATCTCCGAGGCCCGCTGCTCCTGGGCGATCACCAGCAGCTTGGCCATCAGCAGCGCCATCGCCTTCTCCTTGTTCTGCAGCTGGGAGCGCTCCTGGGTGCAGCGCACCGCCAGGCCGGTGGGCACGTGCAGGATGCGCACCGCCGTCTCCACCTTGTTGACGTTCTGGCCTCCGGCACCGCCGGAGCGGGAGGTGGTGACCTCCAGGTCCTTGTCGGGGATGTCGAGCTTGACGCCCTCCTCCAGCTTCGGCATCACCTCGACGCCGGCAAAGCTGGTCTGGCGTTTGTCGTTGGCGTTGAACGGTGAGATCCGCACCAGCCGGTGGGTGCCCTTTTCGTTGCGCAGATAGCCGTAGGCATAGCGGCCATCGATCTCGATCGTGCAGCTCTTGATGCCGGCCTCTTCCCCTTCCGAGAGCTCATTCACCGACACCTTCATGCCGTGGTCTTCGCCCCAGCGGGTGTACATGCGCATCAGCATCAACGCCCAGTCCTGGGCGTCGGTGCCGCCAGCGCCGGCGTTGATCGAAATCACAGCACCTTCCTTGTCGTAGATGCCGGAGAGCAACCGCTCCAGCTCCCAGCGATCCAGCTCGGCCTTGAGGGTTTGCAGGCCGCCATTGGCTTCGGCCAGCAGCTCCTCGTCGGGTTCGAGGTCGTAGAGCTCCAGGGTGGCGCGGCCGTCATCCACAGACGTTCGCCACTGCTTCAGCTGCTCCAGCTGCGCCTTCACCTCATCGAGCTGGCGCATCTGCTTCTGGGCCTGCTGCTGGTCGTCCCAGAAGTCGGGCTGGGAGGCGAGCTGCTCCAGGTCCTGCTGGCGTGCGTTCAGTGCCGGTACGTCAAAGACAGTCCTGGGCATGGCCCAGGCGGTCAGTGAGCTCGGAGAGATCGCGTTTGAAATCGGTGAGATCGAGCACCGGGTGGAAGCTAGAGACTGAAATTGACCGTATCAGCAGGGCCACCAACACTGCGGTGTGCCGAATCCACCAGCACAGGGGCGTACGGAGCAAGACTTCTAGGATCCCCTTTCCTTCCCCGCCCAGCGATGGCCGCCAACGTCGAGATCTACACCTGGCGGTTCTGCCCCTTCTGCATCCGCGCCAAGGCCCTGCTCGATCGCAAAGGCGTGCCTTACCAGGAGTTCGCCATCGACGGCGACAACGCGGCCCGTTCCGCCATGGCGGAACGGGCCGAGGGGCGCAAAAGCCTGCCCCAGATCTTCATCGATGACCAGGGCATCGGCGGCTGCGATGAACTCCACGCCCTGGAGCGGGCCGGCCGGCTTGATCCGCTCCTACAAGGGAGCTGAGGGTGACGGCCAGCGCCATGGGGGGCGGTGAGCCCCAACTGTTCGTCGTCGATCCGCTGGAGCGCCTGCGCCCGGCCAAGGATTCCAGCGTCGCCCTGATGCAGGCGGCCCAGCGGGCCGGCCAGGCGGTGTGGGCCTGCCGCACGGCCGATCTGGCGGTGGAGGGGCAACGCAGCGAAGCGGCCACTGGCGGCTGCACACCGATGGTGCGCGCCCAGCCGCTCAGCCTCGCCGACATCCGCCCCAACAGCACCCACAGGAGCGGCTGGCAGGTGCCCGATCCCTGGTTCACGGCCGGTGAACCGCGCTGGCTGCCGCTCAGCCACTTCCCGGTGGTGTGGATGCGTAAGGATCCGCCCGTCGACGAGGTGTACCTCTACGCGACGCTGCTGCTGCAGCTGGCCGAACAGCAGGGGGTGCGGGTGCTCAACCGGCCGGCGGCCCTGCTGGCCTGGAACGAGAAGCTGGGTTCGCTGCGTTTCAGTGAGCTGATGGCGCCCTCGCTGGTGAGCGCCAACGTGGAGCGGCTGGCTGGCTTCGCCGCCGAACACCAGGAGGTGGTGCTCAAACCGCTGGGTGGGCGGGCAGGCCAGGGGGTGGTGCGCTGTGCCGCAGCAGCGCCCGGTCTGCGGGCGCTGCTGGAGCTGGTCACCCAGCAGCAGACGCTGCCGGTGATGGTGCAGGCCTTCCTGCCGGCGGTGACCGCCGGCGACAAGCGCATTCTGTTGGTGAACGGTGAGCCGCTGGGCGCGATCAACCGCCGGCCCCTGCCCGGCGAGTTCCGCAGCAACCTGGCCGTGGGCGGCGAGCCCGAAGCCACCACGCTCACCACCGCTGAACGGGCGATCTGCGCAGAGCTGGCCCCCGCCCTTCAGGCCGACGGTCTGTTTTTCGTTGGCATTGATGTGATCGGCGAGCGGCTCAGTGAGATCAACGTCACCAGCCCCACCGGCATCCGCGAGATCGAACGGCTCGGGGCTGTGCCCGTGGCCGACCTCACCATGGAGCGTTTGTTGAAGGGGTGAGTGGCAGGCTGAGTTGCTGCTGCAGCACCCCCAGCTTCAGGGCCACCTCCTGCAGTTCCCGCTCCGGCTCCGAGCCTTTCACCAGGCCAGCGCCGGCGGTCAGTTCCAATTGATCACCGCGCAAGCGGCCGCTGCGGATCGCCACCCGCAGTTCCGCATCGCCGGCATTGTCGATCCAGCCGATCGGTGCGGCGTAATGGCCCCGCTCGAACACCTCCAGGCTGCGCAGCCAGGCCATCGCCTCCCGCCGTGGCAGCCCTGCCACGGCGGGAGTGGGATGGAGGGCTGCGGCGATTGAAAGGGGCTGATGGGCGCCGATCGCGGCGGTGATCGGTGTCTGCAGGTGCACCAACTGACCATGGCGGACCAGCCGCGGCTGGCGGGGCCAGCGGGGAGACAATCCGGCAACGGCCAGCACGTCGGTGATCGCTTCCACCACCAGCGCGTGCTCATGACGATCCTTACCGGAGCGGCTGAGCTGGTCGGCGAGCGGGCCCCAGGGAGCGGTGCCGGCCAGGGCGTCGCTGCGCAGCTGGCCCCGACGTACCGCCAGCAGTCGCTCGGGCGAGGCACCGATCAGGGCATCACCGGGGCTTTGCTGCCAGAGAAAGCGACAACTACCCGGCTGGTGCCGCCGCAGCTGCTGGAGCAGCACCAGCGGGTCGAGCGGACGATCGAGTTGCAGCTGCTGGCGCACGGCCACCACCAACTTGCGCAGCTCGCCGCTCTCCACTAAGGCGAGGGCGCGCTGAACCGCCAGGCGGTAGCCCGTCTCCCAGCTGGAGCGCTGGGCGATGTCGGGGCTGCGCTCCCAGCGGGCTCCGGCCTCGCTGGGATCGGGCAGGCGCTCCAGGCGACGGGCCTCCTCCCAGAGTTCTTCGGCCACGCTGCGGGCCGTGACGCCGCCCCCCAGCGGGCGCTGCAGCCGCAGCCAGCAGTGAAGGCCCTGGCGGCTCAACTGCCAGCGCGGCAGCACCGCCTGCACCCCAGCCACCCCCGTGCCCTCCTGCAACGGGCTGTCGAAGAAGGAGAACGCCAACAGCACCCGCGGCCGAGCCATGGGCAAACAGACCTGCGGCACCGTCACCAGCCGGCTGAGGCAGATGGTGCTGAAGCGCTGGGCCAGCTCAAAGCGCCGCGGACCGCTCAGCTCCAGGCTGTTGGCGCTGCCACAGGCGGCCAGGCAGAGGCCAGGAGCCCCATCCCAGAGGAAACGAAAGCGATGGCCAGTCCCCAGCGCGCTCAACAGGGCCAGTGGATCGGGGCCAGCCCCCTGGGCAGGCACGGCCAGCGGCAGCGCCAGGCTCAGCACGCCTTCCTCCTCCAGCTGCCGGCCCCCCTCGGCGGCAGCGGCCAGAAGCTCGCTGAAGGAGTAGGGAACCATGCCGGTTGCGAGGTCCGGGGGGTGGGGGCTGCTCAAATGTATGGGCCCCCTTCCCGTCAGCGTCGGCCCCGCCCATGTCAGGCCCCCAGGTCGTCGCAAGCCGTTACGCCGCCGCTGGCGGCCGCCGCCAGCTCTGGAAGGCGGCGATCAAGTGGCCGATGTATTCGGTGGCGGTGATGCCGGCACTGCTGGCGGCCGGCTGGTGGCTGGCCCAGGGTCAGCCACCGCGCTGGGGCCAGCTTCTCGGGTTCTTGCTGGCGGCCGTGCTGCTGCTGGCCTGGGAAAACCTGGCCAATGACGTGTTTGATGCCGACACCGGCGTCGACCGCCAGGGCAAGCCCCACTCCGTGGTGAACCTCACCGGCCGCCGTGACCGGGTGGCGCTGCTGGCCAACGGCTGCCTGCTGCTGGGGTTGGGGCTGATCGCCCTGGTGGCCGCCCGCAGCAGTCCGGCGGTGCTGGTCCTGGTGCTGGCCTGCTGCGGCATCGGTTACGCCTACCAGGGTCCACCGCTGCGGCTGAGCTATCGGGGTCTGGGGGAACCGCTCTGCTGGCTGGCCTTCGGTCCGCTGGCCACCGCCGCCGCCCTGTTGGCGCTCGCCCCGGTGACGGGCGAAGCCAGCCCCTTTTCTGGCCTGGTGGTGCCCTGGCGGTCAGCGATCGCCCTGGGCGGAGGGCCAGCGATCGCCACCAGCCTGGTGCTCTATTGCTCCCATTTCCACCAGGTGGATGAAGACGCGGCCCATGGCAAGCGCTCACCCGTGGTCCGGCTCGGCACGGCCGCAGCCGCCGGCCTGGTGCCCTGGTTCATCGCCCTGACCCTGGCGCTCCAGTGGGCGCCGGTGCTGGCGGGCCGCTGGCCGCTCACTGCCCTGCTCGGCGTGATCGGCCTGCCGCCAGGTCTACGTTTGATCCAGCTGCTGGGAGACCACCACGCCAGCCCGGAGCGCATCAGCGGTAGCAAGTTTCTGGCCCTGAAGTTCCAGGCCTTCAACGGGCTGGGCCTGGCCTGTGGCCTGGCTGTGGGGCCGTGGCTGGGCGCCGTGAACACCAGCTGGTTCCAGGGCCGATGAAGCGGAACCAGCGATGAAGCTGCAGTGGCGGCCGTTCCGCTTTCAGCTGCCCCGGCCCCTGATCACGGCGAATGGGAGCTACACCCACAAGCGTGGCTGGTTGCTGCGGCTGGAGGCCGAGGAGCTGCCCGTGGCCGGACGGATCGGTTGGGGGGAGGCCTCGCCGCTGGAGGCCGATCCTGCGGCCCAGGCCAGGGCCCTGGCCCAGCTGGAGGCGGCGATCTCAGCCCTGGGGGAGCGCCAGCAGCGCCAGCGGCTGGAGGCCGCGCTAACGGGTTTGCCGGCAGCGCTGGGCTTCGCGATCGGCGCCGCCCTCGCCGAAATCGATGGGCAGGTGGGGGCGTGCAGGGGCGGCGGCCAGAGTGGCAGCGAAGGTGGCTGGCTCCCGGCTCCGCGCTCCGCCGTGCTGCTGCCGGCGGGAGAAGCGGCCATCGAGGCCCTGGAGGCGCTGATTGGTGGAGCAGCCGGTGAACAGGCAGAAGCAGTGGCAACGAGCACCCCGCCGCTGACGCTGAAATGGAAGGTGGCGGCCGCCGCTGATGCCGTCGAGCGGCAGGTGTTGGCCACCCTGCTGCAACGGTTACCGGCCAGCGCCAAGCTGCGACTGGATGCCAACGGCGGTTGGGATCGGCCGACGGCAGACCAGTGGGCCCGGATCCTGGCGGGCGAACCTCGGCTGGAATGGCTGGAGCAACCGCTGGAGCCCGCCGACGCCGCAGGGCACCAGGAGCTGGCGGCCCAGCTGCCGGTGGCGCTGGATGAATCGCTGCGCCACTGCCCCTCGCTCTACCGGAACTGGAGCGGCTGGCAGGTGCGGCGTCCGGCCCTGGAGGGCGATCCCAGGCCCCTGCTGGCCCAGCTCCAGGCCTGCAGCCCCAGGCTGATGCTCAGCACCGCATTCGAAACCGGCATCGGCCGGCGCTGGCTCAACCACCTGGCCGCCCTGCAGCAACGAGGCCCCACCCCCACCGCGCCCGGCCTGGCCCCCGGCTGGAGGCCGGCGGGGGCCCTGTTCAGCGGCGATCCCCAGCAGGTGTGGGCAGCGGGCCTGGCCGGCAGGGGGGGTCCGGAATGACCTGTCTGGGGGGCAATGCCGATGACGCAGCTGAGGACTGGGCCGACGACCCGGCCGCCGCGGCCGTCGCCCTGGAGCGTCTCTGGGCCGCCGGCGAGGTGGTGGGTCTGGCGGCGCCCGAGGAGCGGGCCGAGCTGCGGCAGCTGCTCGATCGGGCCGGCGAACCGCTGCGGTACTGGGGGCCGGCGGTGGTGATCGGCAGCGGCGGCAGCAGCGGCGGCCGGCGCTGGTGCCTGCAACCGCTCAGCCATCTGCGCCAATCGGCCGCCGCCACTGGGGAATGGCTGCGGCGTCAGGGGATCGATCCGGCCGGCACGGTCGTGGTCAACCCATTGCCACTGCATCACGTCAGTGGTCTGCTGCCGTTGTTGCGTAGCCGCCATTGGGGCGTACCGCTGCGCTGGCTAGCCCCAGCGGTGATGCGGCAGACGGCGGCCCTGCTGGCCCTCGATCCCCTGCCGACAGAGCGGCAGGCCCTGATCTCCCTGGTGCCCACCCAACTGCATCGCCTGATGGCCGATCCGGCCGGGCTGAGCTGGCTGCGGGGCTTTGCCGTGATCTGGGTGGGCGGAGCCAGCCTGGCGCCGGCCCTGGCGGCGGCGGCCCGCCAGGCCGGCCTGCGCCTCTCACCTTGCTACGGAGCCACCGAAACGGCGGCGATGGTGGCGGCCCAGCCACCCCAGGCCTTCCTGGCCGGCGAGACGGGTTGCGGAGCGGCCCTGGCGGATGTGGAGCTGCGCCTCTGCAGCGGTGGCGGTGAAGGCGTCAACGGAAGTGGCGCCATCGAAGTGCGCACCTCCCGGCTGAGCCCAGGCTGGTTGCGGGCGGGTCCGCTGAGCCCCGGGGCACCCGCCCTGCAGCCCTTCGCTGGCCCAGAGGGCTGGTGGCGCAGCGGGGATGCCGGCTGGCTCGATGGCACGGGGCTGGGGGTGCACGGCCGGCTCGATGGGGCGATCCTCAGTGGCGCTGAAACGGTGTTTCCTGAACGGGTGGAGGAAACGCTGAAGCAGCGGGCCCGCCAGGCCGGCCTGCCCATCGCCGAGCTGCTGCTGCTGCCGGTGGCCGACCCCCTCTGGGGGCAGCGGCTTGTGGCCCTCTACAGAACCGAGGACATCGTCGGCCGTCCAGAAACCAGCCTGGGGCCTTCCTTCGCCGAGATCGCCCGGCAGCTGCCAGCGGCGCAGCGCCCCCAGCGCTGGATCGCCTGCCCGCCGCTCGAGCGCAACGGTCTGGGGAAGTGGGAACGAAAGCGCTGGCAAGCCTGGCTGGTCAGTGGCCATGCGAGCAGCAGCCTGGGCGGCGCCATCCTCTGAGCCGACGGGCCAGCATGGGGAGAGGCAAACCAAGCGTCCCCGACCACCGCTCCGATGAACCCCTGCTCACCGCCAGCTGTCTCAGCCAGCACACCACCGAACTGGGTCGACGACCGCACGCCCCTGGGCTGGCTGATCGCCCGTGTGCTGGCAGTGGAGCCCCTGCGGCAACTGCTGTTTCTGCAGGCGCGGCGGATGATGATCCGCACCGCCGAGCGGCGGGGAATTCCCTGGCGGGCCCGCCGCGACGCGCTGCAGCGCCAGGCCGAACCCCTGCTGGAGCAGAGCACCAGCGCCGGGGTCAGCACCCCCGCCTACTACCGGGCCCGCTTCCACGCTTACGCCGATGGCAACCTCTGCTGGGCCGCCGCCTGTGAGGCCGAGCAAGCCACCGCCTCGGTGGCGCTGCGGGTCTGGAAAGAGGAAGCACTGAGCGCTGAGGCCGCCCAGGCGCGGATGCGGGACGCGATCTTTGCCGCGATCGAGCCGAGCCTCACGGGTCCGGTGCGCCAGGCTCTCGATGTCGGTTGTTCCGTTGGCGTCGGCACCCTCGCCCTCAAGGATTGGCTTGACACGCGCGTGGGAAGCTCCGTGGCCGTCAGCGGCCTCGACCTCTCCCCCCAGATGCTGGCCGTGGCCCGGGTGCGCGATGCAGGCGGCCGGATCGAAGCCTGGCACCACGCCGCCGCCGAAGCCAGCGGACTGCCTAGCGCCAGCGTCGATCTGATCACCCTGCAGTTCGTCTGCCATGAGCTGCCTGGCGAGGCCACCCGCGCCGTGCTGTCTGAGGCGGCCCGGCTGTTGCGGCCCGATGGCGTCGTGGCCCTGGTGGATCAGGATCCGGAATCGGAGGTGATCCGGGCGATGCCCGCCCCCCTGGCCACCCTGCTCAAGAGCACCGAGCCCTACCTGGAGGATTATTTCCGCCTCGATCTGCCCGCGGCCTTGGCGGACGCCGGCTTCCGCCGCATCCGCCGCGTGGCCTCCGACCACCGCCACCGGGTGATGGTGGCCAGCCGTTGACGGGCCCCCTGCAACACGGCCAGATCCGCGTGCGCCTGTTCGCCGCCCTGCGGGAACGTGCCGGCTGGAGCGAACGCTCCATTGCGCTCACTCCTGGCCAGCCCCACCCCACCGCCTCCGACCTCTGGTGGCAGCTGGAGCTCGGGGGCACGGCCGCCAAGGACGATGGCGCCCTGCCCGCCAGCCTGCGCGTCGCGATCAACCAGGCCTTCGCCAGCTTGGATCAACCGCTGCAGGCCGGAGACGAGCTGGCCTTCCTGCCCCCGATCAGCGGAGGCTGAGGCCATGGCACTGCGGGTCCGACTCCACCACGACGCCTTCGATCCACTCGCCGCCCTGGCCGCCTGGCAGCGGCACCTGGAGCTGGAGCTGGAGCTGGATCCAAGCAGCCCGCCAGAACCATCCCGACAAAGAGCTGCCGCCGAAGCCCATTTCATCGGCCGGGTCCGCGGCATCAACGCCGCCGGCGAACCCCTCGACGCGCTCGAACTGGAGCACTACCCCGGCATGACCGAGGCCCAGATTGAACACCTCGCCGCTGCCGTCTCGGCACGCCACGGCCTCATCCACGCCCTGGTGGAACACCGGGTGGGGCGGGCGCTGCCGGGGGAGGCGCTGGTGCTGGTGGCCGTGGGCGCCGATCGTCGTGGCCCGGCCCAGCGCGGTTGCCAGGAGCTGCTGGAGGCGCTCAAGCACGAGGCCCCGTTCTGGAAGCGGGAGTGGATCGGCAGCAGCGGCCGCTGGATCGAAGGCAACACGCCCCTTTAAGCACAGTTCAGAACAGGGGCAGGCGCAGCAGCTGGGCCCAGAGCTCCGTGCCCGCCTCCAGGCCGCCTTGTTCCGCAGGAATCTCCAGCAGCAGGTCGGCGCCTTGCAGCGAACCGATGCGGGAGGAGGCCTGGCTGCCCTCCACCGACGCCTGAAGCTCACCGTCTGGCCCCACCAGCAGCCGGGCGCGCGCCAACTCGGGCCGGCCCGCCGAGCGCCTGATCGGCGCGGCCAGGCGCACCTTCAGCCGCGGCAGCAATTCCACCGGCGCCCCCTCGAGGTGCTGCAGGGCGGGCCAGAGCAGCTGCAACGCCGTGATCGCCGCCGCCACCGGATTGCCCGGCAAACCAAAGAAGGGCTTGCCGCCCAGCTGGCCGAAGGCGAAAGGCCGACCCGGCCGCAGGAACAACTTCCAGAAGTCCACCGCTCCGAGTTCCGCCAACAGCGGCCGGATCCAATCGGTGTCGCCGGCCGAAACGCCACCGGTGCTCACAACAACATCAGCGGCTGCCGCCAGCTCGCTGAGCGCCTGCCGCAACAGGGCCGGATCATCGGCCACCACCCGCCGCTCGGCCACCACCACCCCCAGCCGGGCCAGCAGGGAAGCCAGCAGGACGCCGTTGCTCTCCCAGATCTGGCCGGGGCCCCGGGCCAGGCCGGCCGCCACCAACTCATCACCGCTGATCAACAGCCCCACCCGGGGCCGAGGGCGCACGCCGAGCTGGGCCACACCGCAACTGGCGAGGCGGCCGAGATCAGCCGGGCCCAGGCGGTGACCACCGGGCAGCAGCTCTTCGCCGGCCGCGGCCTCCTCATCGGCGGCGCGGATCCAGGGGTTGCGGCCCAACTCCCCCTTCAAGGTCAGAGCCTCTGCGCCGCTGCCTTCCCCGCTGCCCGGACCGGCCAACCGCTCCACCAGCTCCTGGGGCAACACCCGCTGGGCCCCGGCCGGAAGCGGGGCGCCGGTGAGGATGCGGATCGCCTCGCCGGGCCGCAACACATCGCAGAGCGATGGATCAGCTGATTCATCACCCGATTGAGCTCGATCGCGCTGGAAGGGGGCACCGGGGGCGGATCGACCCACCAGCTGCCACAGCGCTCCAACCGCTGGAGCCTCCAGCTCGGCAATGGCATAGCCATCCATGATCGAGGCCCTGAACCCCGGCACCGCCTCCAGCGCCAGCACGGGCTCGGCCGTGACCCGCCCGAGCGCGGCCTCCAGCGGCACCTGTTCGCGGCCCGCCAGGGGTTGGAGCGCGGCCAGGATGCGCTGGCGGGCCTCAGCCAGGGGCAGGCCTTCGCGGGGGAACGGCTCACGCGAGCCAGGGTCCATCGCCAACGGCACTTCAGGCACGGGAGCCCACGGCGTCGGGATGGCGCCAGGGGCCATGGCGTCCCCCTGCTTTCTCCAGCAGGCGCACCGGGCCGATCGTCATGGCGGGATCGGCGGATTTGACCATGTCGTAGAGGGTGAGCAGGCCCACCTGAACGGCGGTGAGGGCCTCCATCTCGACGCCGGTGGGCGCGTTGGTGCGGGCGCTGGCCTCCAGCCGCAGTCCGCAGCCATCGGCACTGGGCTCGATGCGCACCTCCAGGCCGGTGAGCGCGATCGGATGACAGAGGGGAATCAGCTCCCAGGTGCGCTTGGCCGCCTGAATCGCCGCCACCCGCGCCACCGCCAGGACGTCACCTTTGGGGGCACGGCCCTCCATCACCAGCGCCAGCACCTCCGGGGCCATGGCCAGGAAGCCCTCGGCAACGGCAGAGCGGTGGGTGGCGGGGCGATCGCCCACCTCCACCATGTGGACTTCGCCACTGGCGTTGAGATGGCTGAGCTGGGTGGGCGGATCGAGGTGTTCGGCCAAGGCCTTGCTGCCGCTGCCACGAGCTTGCTGCATCGGGGCCCAGGTCCCATGGGAAGGTGAGCCACGACCGCGGGGAGCCCCTGTTGCGCCGGCCTCAGCCCTCCACCTTGTTCTGCGCGTTCCTCACCCTGCTCAACGATCGGTTGAGCGAGAGCATCGTCTTTCCGCTGCTGCCCTTCCTGCTGGCCAGCTTCACGGGTGATGCGCGCACCCTCGGCCTGCTGGCGGGCTGCTACGCCCTGGCCCAGTTCCTGTTCACGCCCCTGATCGGCGCCCTCAGCGATCGCTTCGGCCGTAAACCGGTGATCACCGCCTGCGTGACCGGCTCGGTGCTGGGCCTGGGCCTGTTCGCCTTCACCGTGTCGCTCGACTGGCCGGCCGGCAGCCTCTGGCCGCTGCCGCTGCTGTTCACCGCCCGCCTGATCGATGGGGTGAGCGGCGGCACCGCCGCCACCGCCGGGGCCGTGCTGGCCGACATCAGCCCGCCCCAGCAGCGGGCCCGGGCCTTCGGGCTGATCGGTGTGGCCTTCGGCTTCGGCTTCATCCTCGGTCCGGCGCTGGGCGGGGTATTGGCGGAAATCGACATCAGCCTGCCGTTGCTCGTCGCCGTGAGCGTGGCGATCCTCAACCTGGTGCTGGTGGTGAAGGTGCTGCCGGAGACCCTGCCGCCGGCGGCCCGCCTGGCCCTGCCCCGCAAGCGGGACCTCAGCCCGCTGGTGCAGCTCCAGCGGGTGTTCGGCAACCCCAGGGTGCGGCGGCTGTGCGCGGCCTTCTTTCTGTTTTTCCTGGCCTTCGGCGGCTTCACCGCCGTGCTGGTGCTCTATTTCAAACAGGCCTTCGGCTGGGGCCCGGGCCTCTCGGCCACCGCCTTTCTGGTAGTGGGCGTGGTCGCCACCCTGGTCCAGGGCGCCCTGATCGGGCCGTTGGTGCAGCGCTTCGGCGAAGGGCGCCTCACCCTGGTCGGGCTTGGCCTGGTGATCAGCGGCTGCCTGCTGGTGCCGCTCGCCACCCCCGCCAACGCCCAGCCGCTGGTGTTCATCGCCGTGGGAATCCTGGCGGCAGGCACCGGCCTGGTCACCCCCTGCCTGCGCAGCCTGGTGTCGCGCCGCCTCGATGGCTCCGGCCAGGGGGCTGCCCTCGGCAGCCTCCAGGGTCTGCAGAGCCTGGGCAGCTTCATCGGGCCGCCGCTGGCCGGAGTGGCCTATGAGCTGCTGGGTCAGAAAAGTCCGTTCTGGCTGGGCACGGCCTTGCTGGTGGGCGTGGCCCTGCTGGTGGCCAAGCAGCTCCCTGCCGAGCCAGGCGGAATCTGATTGCTACCTTGCCTGCGTGATCCGCAAAGGCCTGTTCGTCCCCATGAGCGATCAAGTGGTGGCCCCGGAGCTCTACATCAACCGGGAATTGAGCTGGATCGCCTTCAACAGCAGGGTGCTGGCCCAGGCGCTGAATGAACAGACACCCCTGCTGGAGCAGGCCAAGTTCAGTGCCATCTTCAGCAACAACCTCGATGAATTTTTCATGGTGCGGGTGGCTTCGCTGAAGTCACAGCTGGAGGCTGGCGTGACCGCCCTCAGTGACGACGGCCTCACCCCCCAGCAGCAACTTCTCGAGATCCAGAAGACCCTCAGGCCACTGCTGGAGAAACAACAGGTTCATTACCGCCAATACCTCAAGCATCAACTCGCCGACCAGGGCGTCCAGCTGGTCGACTACGAACGGCTCAATAAAAAACAGAAAGAATGGACGGATCAGTATTTCCGGATGGCGATCTTCCCGGTGCTGACACCACTGGCCGTGGATTCGGCCCACCCCTTCCCGTTCATGAGCAACCTCAGCTTGAACGTGGCCGCCCTGATCCTCGACCCCGACACCGGCCAGCAACAGTTCGCCCGGGTGAAGATTCCGCAGAAGAACCTGCCTCGCTTCGTCGAGATCCCCGCCGAGCTGAGCAGCCGTCAACCAAAGCCGCTGTACACCGCCGTGCCGCTGGAGCAGGTGGTGGCTTTCAACATGCAGCTCCTCTTCCCCGGCATGACGATCGAAGGGCACTACTTCTTCCGCGTCACCCGTGACGCCGACCTGGAGCTGCGGGATCTCGAAGCCGACGACCTGATGGAGGCGCTCCAGGAAGGTCTGCGCAAACGCCGCCGTGGTGGTGAGGTGGTGCGCCTTGAGGTGGCCAATGAAATGCCCGATGAGGTGGTCGAGCGGCTGGTGGAGGCCACCGACATCCAGCCCGAAGACCTCTATCGCGTCCAGGGGCCGCTCGGACTCGACGACCTGATGAGCCTGCTCTCGCTCCCCCTGCCTGAACTCAAGGACAAACCGCACCTGGGGCGTACCGCCTCGGCGCTGGTGCAGGCCCAGAAGAGTCAGCTGGAGGACGGCTCGATCAAGCCCGAAGAGTTCCAGAGCATCTTCTCGGTGATCCGCCGCAACGATGTGCTCCTGCATCACCCCTACGAACTGTTCGCCACATCGGTGGAGGAGTTCATTAACCAGGCCGCCGACGACGCCTCGGTGCTGGCGATCAAGATGACCCTGTACCGCACCTCCAAGGATTCACCGATCGTCTCCGCCTTGATCCGGGCGGCCGAGAACGGCAAACAGGTGATGGCCCTGGTGGAACTCAAGGCCCGGTTCGATGAAGACAACAACATCCAATGGGCCCGCCAGCTGGAGCGCTCCGGCGTGCATGTGGTCTATGGCGTTCTGGGTCTGAAGACCCACACCAAAATCATGCTGGTGGTGCGCAAGGAAAAGGAACGCCTGCGTAGCTACGTGCACATCGGCACCGGCAACTACAACTCCAAAACTTCCGGCCTCTACACCGACATCGGCCTGCTCTCGGCCCGTCAGGAACTCGGCCAGGACCTGGTGGAACTGTTCAATTACCTCACAGGCTTCTCCAAACAGCAGAGCTTCCGGCGGCTTCTGGTGGCCCCTGTCACCCTGCGCAAGGGGATGGAGGCCCTGATCGAGCGGGAGATCGGCCATGCCCGCGCCGGCGGGGTGGGCGCGATCAGGGCAAAAATGAATGCGCTGGTGGATCCTGGGATCATTGCCCTGCTCTACGAAGCCTCCCAGGCGGGCGTCCAGATCGATCTGCTGATCCGTGGCATGTGTTGCCTGCGGCCAGGGGTGGCCGGTGTCAGCGACAACATCCGGGTGCAGAGCATCATCGGCCGCTTCCTTGAGCACTCCCGCCTGTTCTGGTTTGGCAACAATGGCGAACCGGAGATCTTCTTCGGCAGTGCCGACTGGATGCCCCGCAACCTCGACCGGCGCGTCGAGGCCGTGGCGCCGGTGGATGATCCCAGGCTCAGGGCCCAGCTGGAGCGCTTGCTGGAGGCCTATTTCGCCGACAACTGCGCCGCCTGGGACATGCAGAGCGACGGCAGCTTCCAACAACGCCAACCGGAGGGTGAGCCGCACAGTGCCCAGCTCGATCTGATCAAGAACTGGCGGAAGGGGCTCCTGGCTGAAGCCTGATCCAGGCCCTGGGGCGGCATGGCTGTTCTCGGCCGTTCAGCTGGTTGATCAGTTTGATGGATCAGTTTGATCGTTCAGCTTGGTCGTTGCGGTCAGAGAAGATCTCTCACGAAGAGATTTTTTGCAGGTATTTTGCTCGCCAGCCCTGCGGTCCAGCCATCAGCTTGCGGAGAATTTCATTTGATGACGAAGGATCAGGGGCGATCTGTTCACATTCCCCTCAAAAGTCTCTGATTTGAAACGCTGAAAGCAACGCATATCTGCTAAGTTCCGCCGATAACTTACGGAGCATGAGGTGATGGGGACACCTCCGAGACTCACGGCTGCAAACGCAGACAAGGGTGATGACGACAAGCCGTCAGCCAAAGTGGGTCAGTCACGGACGAGTGGACGGTTAAGCGCCGATTCGATTGGCTGGTATCTCAGCACGATCGGTCGGGTACCCCTGCTCACGGCGGCGGAAGAAATCGAGCTGGCCCATCATGTCCAAGGTATGAAGGTGCTGCAAGCCCTTCCCCCCGACACCCTCACCCGGCGCCAGCACCATCAGATTCGGATGGGCACGCGCGCCCGCACCCGGATGATGGCCGCCAACTTGCGTCTGGTGGTCAGCGTGGCCAAGAAATATCAGAACCAGGGTCTCGATCTGATGGATCTCGTGCAGGAAGGGGCGATCGGCCTCGAGCGTGCCGTCGATAAGTTCGATCCCGCCATGGGCTACAAATTTTCCACCTACGCCTATTGGTGGATCCGCCAGGGCATGACCCGGGCAATCGACAACAGCGCCCGCACGATCCGCCTGCCGATTCACGTCAGTGAAAAGCTCTCGAAGATGCGGCGGATCACCCGTGAGCTCTCCCATCGTTTCGGGCGCCAACCCAACCGACTCGAAATGGCCCATGCCATGGGCATCGAGCCCAAGGACCTGGAGGATCTGATCACCCAGAGCGCTCCTTGCGCCTCCCTTGATGCCCACGCCCGCGGCGACGAAGACCGCAGCACCCTGGGAGAACTGATTCCGGATCCGGCCAGCAACGAGCCGATGGATTCAATGGATCGCAGCCTCCAGAAGGAGCACTTAGGCGCCTGGCTGTCCCAGCTCAATGAACGGGAACAGAAGATCCTCAAGCTGCGCTTCGGTCTGGAGGGCGCCGAGCCCCTCACCCTCGCGGAGATCGGTCGCACGATCAATGTCTCGCGCGAGCGGGTGCGGCAGCTCGAAGCCAAGGCGATCATGAAGTTGCGGCTGATGAGCAGCTACCAGCAGGCCGCCTGAGGCTGTTGGCCCTGCAGAGCTGGTGGGCTGGCCTGGCTGGCTGGAGCCAGCAGGTGCTTGGTGTGGGAGCCGTGGCCCTTTGGCTTGCTGCCGTGGTCGCTGCGGCCCTCGGCGTGCGCTGGCTCTGGCCGCAGCAACGGGAATGGAGCCGGAAGTTGCTGCACATCGGCACCGGGCCGGTGGTGCTGATCGCCTGGGCCCTGGGAATCGATCGCTGGATCGCCCTGCCTGCCGCGGCCTTGGTCACCCTGATCACGGCCCTCAACCACCGCTTTCGCCTCCTGCCGGCCATTGAGGATGTGGGCCGCGCCAGCTACGGCACGGTGGCCTATGGAGCGGCGATCACCCTGCTGTTCGGCCTCTTCTGGCCCCTCCACGCCGATGCCGTCGCGGCCGGGGTGCTGGTGATGGCCCTCGGTGACGGCCTTGCCGGCCTGCTGGGAGCGGCGATCCCCTCCTGGAGCTGGAGGGTCTGGGGGCAGCGCAAATCGCTGCTAGGCACAACCACGATGGCGTTGGTCGGATTGGCCGTGTTGCTGGCCCTGCGGGCCGCCATCGACCTGGGGAGCGCGGAGCTACCCACCGCCAGCCTGGCGGGGATCGCTGTAGTGGCGACACTGCTGGAGCAGGTCGCCGTCCTCGGGCTCGACAATCTGAGCGTGCCGGTGATCACCGGCCTGCTCTGGGCCTGGCTGGCGGCTCAGGCCTGAAGCATGCGTTCACAGCGGTTCTGCCAATCGTCGTGGGTGCCGAGGCCGGCCACCAGCAGGCGATCGGCTGGCTCCTGACGCAGACGCCACTGCCATTGGCGGATCACCTCGGCCCGCTCCATCCAGACATTGAGCACCGTGCTCTCGATCCCCTCGGCGTCCCAGCCCCGCCGCTGGCAGGAGGCCTGGGCCCAGCCGAGCAGGTCGTCGAGCTGGAAGGGACGGAAGCCGGCAAACACCGGACCGGATTGTGGCGTTGCGGCGGCACTCTGCTCGAGATAAAAGATCTGCAGTGGCTCTGAGAGTCCACAGAATTGAAGGAGATAGGCCATCGTCCAATCACCCAGCGAAAGGATGGGCGAAACTTAAGCAATCCCCAGCAAAGAGCTGTTCAGCCAGAACGTTTTGTTGCAGTCAAACTAAACCTGGCAATCACAACTCGCGAGTGCCAAAAAGAGTTCAGACCGGGGCCAGCGAGGCCGCCTGCAACTCCGCCACCGCCTCGGCCAGCTCCTTGAGCAGCGCCTGGGTGGTAGCCAGATCAATGCAGGCATCGGTGATGCTCTGGCCGTAGGTGAGCGTGGAGCGGTCCGAAGCGATCGCCTGGTTGCCGGCCACCAGATGGCTTTCGAGCATCAGCCCCATCACCGGCGAGGAGCCCTGGCGCACCTGCTGGGCCACCTGGCGTAGCACCTCAGCCTGGAGCCGGTAATCCTTGTTGGAGTTGCCATGGCTGCAATCCACCATCAACCGAGGCGGCAGGCCGGCTTTGGCCAGGCTGGAGGCAGCGGCGGCCACGGCCTCACCGTGATAGTTGCTGCCGCCTTTGCCGCCGCGCAACACCAGGTGGCCGTCAGGGTTGCCGGTGGTGGAAACGATGGCGGCATGGCCCAGCTGACTGATGCCAAGGAAATGATGGGGGCGGGCAGCCGCTTCCATGGCGTTGATCGCTGTGAGCACGCTGCCATCGGTGCCGTTCTTGAAGCCGATCGGCATCGACAGTCCCGAGGCCATCTCCCGGTGGGTCTGGCTTTCGGTGGTGCGGGCACCGATGGCCGTCCAGCTGATCAGATCGGCGATGTATTGGGGCACCACCGGATCAAGAAGTTCTGTGGCCGCCGGCAGACCCAGCTCAGCGAGGTGCAGCAGCAGGCCACGGGCCAGGCGCAGACCGGTGTTGATGTCGTAGCTGTGATCCAGGTGCGGATCGTTGATCAGCCCCTTCCAGCCCACGGTGGTGCGCGGCTTCTCGAAGTAAACGCGCATCACCACCTCGAGCTGCTGGTGATGGAGCCGCTGGGTTTCGGCGATCGCGGCCGCGTACTCGCGGGCGGCGCCTAAGTCATGGACCGAGCAGGGGCCGACGATCACCAGCAGCCGTGGATCGCGGCCATGCAGGATCGCCTTGATCCGCTCCCGCGCCCCTGAAACGGTGGCGGCGGCTCCGGGCGAAAGGGGCAGTTCACGGTGCAGGACAGCGGGAGCGACCAGCGGCCGGGTCTCGACCACATGCAGGTCAGAGGTGGGGTTCATGCCGGTCGCGCTCGAGAACCGTGGACGGATCATCCAGCCTAAACAGTCAGAACACCCCCGTATTGGCAGCGATGACGACCACCTCTGTCAAAACGGGGGCGAGAATGGGGCCTCCTAACATTGGATTGGAATGCAGGCCGTCACCTCTGCCCCCTTCGACCTTCTGGCCAGCTACCGCCAGGAGGCGGCGGAGCGCGAGGCCCAAGGTGTCCTGCCCCTGCCGCTCACGGCCGCCCAGACCCAGGCCCTGACGGCCCTGCTGGAGCAACCCCCCGCCGGCGAGGACGCCGTGCTGCTCGATCTGCTCAGCGAGAGGATTCCACCGGGGGTGGATGAGGCGGCGTATGTCAAGGCCACCTGGCTGAACGCCGTCGCCCGGGGCGAGGCCGTCAGCCCGCTGCTGAGCCCGATCGAGGCCACCCGCCTGCTGGCCACCATGATCGGCGGCTACAACGTCAGTGCCCTGGTCGGCCTGCTGAGCCACGCCGATGCCGCCATCGCCGCCGAGGCGGCCACGGGCCTGAGCCGCACCCTGCTCGTCTACGACGCCTTCCACGACGTACTTGAGCTCGCCGCCAGCAACCCCTGGGCGAAGCAGGTGGTGGAGAGCTGGGCCGCGGCCGAGTGGTTCACCGCCAGGCCCGGGCTGCCCGAAGCCATCAGCGTCACCGTGTTCAAGGTGGAGGGCGAGACCAACACCGACGACCTCTCCCCGGCCACCCACGCCACCACCCGCCCCGACATCCCGCTGCACGCCATGGCGATGCTGGAGACCCGCATGCCCGGCGGCCTCAAGCTGATCGAGCAGCTCAAGGCCAAGGGCCATCCCGTCGCCTACGTGGGCGATGTGGTCGGCACCGGCAGCTCGCGCAAATCAGCGATCAACTCGGTGCTCTGGCACACCGGTACCGACATCCCCCATGTGCCCAACAAGCGTGGGGGGGGCGTGATCCTGGGCGGAAAGATCGCCCCGATCTTTTTCAACACCGCCGAGGATTCCGGCGCCCTGCCGATCGAATGCGATGTCTCGGCGCTGAACTCGGGCGATGTGATCACGATCCGCCCCCACGTCGGCACGATCGAGCGGGCCGAAGGCGAGGCCAACGCCGGTGAGGTGGTGGCCCGTTTTGAGCTCAAGCCCAGCACCATCGCCGATGAGGTGCGCGCCGGCGGCCGCATCCCCCTGCTGATCGGCCGTTCACTCACCGACAAGGTGCGAACCCAGCTGGGCCGGCCGCCCTCGGAGTTGTTCATTCGCCCGTCGGCGCCGGCTGAAACGGGCAAAGGCTTCACCCTGGCCCAGAAAATGGTGGGCCAGGCCTGCGGCCTGAGCGGCGTGCGGCCCGGCACCAGCTGTGAGCCACTGATGACCACCGTGGGCAGCCAGGACACCACCGGGCCGATGACCCGCGATGAGATGAAGGAGCTGGCCTGCCTCGGTTTCTCCGCTGATCTGGTGCTGCAGAGCTTCTGCCACACCGCCGCCTACCCCAAGCCGGTGGATCTGAAAACCCACGCCGAACTGCCCGATTTCATCAGCTCCCGCGGCGGCGTCGCCCTGCGCCCCGGCGACGGCATCATCCACAGCTGGCTGAACCGCATGCTCCTGCCCGACACCGTCGGCACCGGCGGCGACAGCCACACCCGCTTCCCGCTCGGCATCTCCTTCCCGGCCGGTTCTGGCCTGGTGGCCTTTGCCGCCGCCATCGGCGCCATGCCGCTTGACATGCCGGAATCGGTGTTGGTGCGGTTCACCGGCTCGCTCCAGCCCGGCGTCACCCTGCGCGATGTGGTGAATGCGATCCCCTATGTGGCGATCCAGAAGGGGCTGCTCACCGTGGCCAAAGCCGGCAAGGTCAACGTCTTCTCCGGCCGGATCATGGAGATCGAGGGCCTGCCCGATCTCAAGCTGGAGCAGGCGTTTGAGCTCACCGACGCCACCGCCGAGCGCTCCTGCGCGGGGTGCACGATCAAGCTCTCCGAGGCCACGGTGGCGGAGTATCTCAGCAGCAACGTGGCCCTGCTCAAGAACATGATCGCCCGCGGTTACGACGACGCCCGCACGATGGCGCGGCGGCTGCGGGCGATGGAGGCCTGGCTGGCCGATCCCCAGCTGATGGCCGCCGATGCCGACGCCGAGTACGCCGAAGTGATCGAGATCAACCTCGATGACCTCACCGAGCCGGTGCTGGCCTGCCCCAACGATCCCGACAACGTCAAGCTGCTCTCGGAGGTGGCCGGTGCAGCGATCGATGAGGTGTTCATCGGCTCCTGTATGACCAACATCGGCCACTACCGGGCCGCCGCCACCGTGCTCAAGGGGGCCGGCAGCAGCCAGGCCAGGCTCTGGGTCTGCCCGCCCACCCGCATGGACGACGAGATGCTGCGGGCGGAGGGCTACACGGCGATCTTCGAGGCCGGCGGCGCCCGCATGGAACTGCCCGGCTGTTCGCTCTGCATGGGCAACCAGGCCCGCGTCGACGACAACACCACCGTGTTCTCGACCAGCACCCGCAACTTCAACAACCGCCTCGGCAACGGCGCCCAGGTGTACCTGGGCAGCGCCGAACTGGCCGCCGTCTGCGCCCTGCTGGGCCACATCCCCACCCCGGCCGAATACCTGGAGATCGCGGCCGCCAAGATCGATCCGCTGGCGGCCGATCTCTACCGCTACCTCAATTTCGATCAGATCGAGGGCTTCGGTGACGAGGGCCGGGTGCTGAGCAGCGCCGAGCAGGCCAACGTGCTGGCGGAGGTCTGAGGGGAGGCGCGGGCCCCTGATGCACGCCAAAGCCAGCGGCCGGACCAAACCTGAGCAGCAACGGCTTCAGACCGTCACGATCCGGCGGCTGCTCGAGAACAAGTGGCTGGCCGTGGTCCTGGCCCTGATGCTCACCGGTCTGGGTGCCGCCACCGCCGGCTTGTTCCTCAAACTCGGCCTCGACAACCTCGGCCGGGCCCGGCTGCAGTTGCTTGAGCTTGGACCTTCCCTGCTGCTGCTGCCGGCAATCGGCGGCGCTGGCGGCTTGATCGGCGGTTTGCTGGTGCAGACCCTGGCCCCGGCAGCCCAGGGTTCCGGCATCCCCCAGGTGATCCAGTACCTGCGCCGGCAGCCGATTCCGATGGGGCTGCAGGTGGGCGTGGTCAAGTTGATCGCCAGCATCGTGGCGATCGGCAGCGGCTTCCCCCTTGGCCCTTCAGGCCCCTCGATTCAGATGGGCAGCTCGATGGGCTGGCAGGTGGCGCGCTGGATCAAGGCGCCCAGTTCCTTCCTGCGCATGATCGTGGCCGCCGGTGGCGGCGCCGGCATTGCCGCTGTCTTCAATGCCCCGATCGCCGGCTTTTTCTACACGATCGAGGAACTGCTCAAAGGAGCCCGCCCGGTGGTGATGCTGCTGGTGCTGGTCACCACCTTCTGGGCCGACACCTGGGCCGACCTGCTGGGCCTGGCCGGACTGGGACCGACGGCCAGCGGCTGGAATCCAGGCGGCAGCCTGGAGCTGGAGCGCCAGGTGTTGCCGTTCATCCAGGTGCTGCCGATCGATCTGGTGGTGCTGTTCGGCTTCGGAGGCCTGGTGGCCTTCGCCGCCGAGGCCTATTGCCGCTTCGTGGTGGTGCTGCAACGGCTACGCCGCCAATGGCAGGTGCCACTGGCGGCGGGCATGGCCTGCACCGGCGTGCTGATCGGACTGGTCGACGCGCTGCTGCCGACTGACTTCATCAACCGCGCCGGCATCCGCCAGGTGGTGGTGGAAGGCGACGTGGACATTTCCCGTGCCCTGGCGATCTTTGTGGTGCTGTTCTTCAGCACCGGTCTGGCCGCCGCCGCCGGTACCCCCGGCGGACTGTTCGCGCCGATGCTGACGCTGGGCGGTGCCCTTGGCCTGGCCGCCGCCGGTCTGATCGAGCAGTGGGGCGGTCAGGCCCCCAGCACCGTGGTGTTTGCCGGCATGGGGGCCTTCATGGCGGCCTGCGCGCGCACACCGATGACGGCCATGTTCCTCACCTTCGCCCTCACCAAGGATCTGTTGATCCTCAAACCGTTGATGGTGGCCTGCCTGGGCAGCTTTCTGATGGCCCGGGTGTTTCACAAGCATTCGATCTTCGAACGCCTGATTTCCCTGGGACCTCCCTGGCGCGAACCTCCACCCTCCAGCGGGACCATTGGCACAAAGGAACTCACCCTTCCCTCAGTGCCGCTGCCGCCCAGAAAGCTCTGATGGGGCGTGGCTTGTTGAGCGTCGCCAGCCATGGGGCTCGCAGCTGAGTGGAAAGGCCGGGACGGCCTGCGCGGAACGATCTGTGTTGATCATGACCAATTCCAAAGAAGAGCGAACCCGCTGGGTGAATCCCACAGGGATCGGTAGGTTGCTCTGGACACAAGATTGCCTTCCTTATGACTGCATGGCCTCGGCTTCTCGGCACCTACACCGTCCTCCTCGCCGCCGCCGGCTCTCTGGCCCTTGGCGGCTGCAGCGGCACCAAGGAGTCCATGAAACAGGCTGGTGACAAGATGGGTGATGCAGGCCAGACGGCCGCCAGCGGGGCCGCACAGACGGCCCTGGCCCCCGCCGTCAATCCAGTCATCGACATGCTCCAGGAAGGACGCAGCGAAGTGGAGGCTGGCAATCTGGACAAAGCCAGCGCCACGATGGCCGGCTTCAAGCCGCTCTGGGAGAAGGCTTCACCGGTGATCAAGCCCCTGGCTGGCGACAAGTTCCCCGCCATCGAAAACGCCGCCAACACCCTGATCAGCACCTTCAGCGGTGGGCAGCCGGACGCCGGGCCTGCCTCCGCTGCGATCAGTGGATTGCTCGGACCGCTCTCCTCCCTGATGGGCAGCTAGCCCGATGGGGTGACACGCTGGAAGGCCGACCCTTTTCGGCTAACCCCTGAACCAGGAGATCCTGCTATTCGAGCCGGCCCAACCGGCCGCCGATGCGCTCAAGGCGGTGCTGGCCTTCCCCAGCACCTACACCGTCGGGATCACCAGCCTGGGCTACCAGGTGGTCTGGGCAGCCCTGGCCAGCCGGGGTGATCTCGACGTGCGGCGTTTGTTCACCGACCAGGGCGATCCGGCTCACCGCCACTGCGATCTGTTCGGGCTGTCGTTGAGCTGGGAGCTTGATGCCCCGGTGCTGCTCGATTTTCTCGAGCGTCAGCACATCCCGCTCTGGAGCAGCGAGCGCGGCGAGCGCGATCCGCTCGTGTTCGGGGGCGGGCCGGTGCTGACCGCCAACCCCGAGCCGCTCGCGCCCTTTTTCGATGTGCTGCTGCTCGGGGACGGCGAGCTGCTGCTGCCCGCCTTCATCGATGCCGTCCAGGCCCACCGGGGAGCGCCCCGGGCCGAGCGACTGCGAGCCCTGGCGGCGGTGCCGGGCGTCTATGTGCCGGCGCTCTATGCCCCCCGCTACAGCAGCGACGGCCAGCTGCTGGGCGTCGAGCCGATCGGCAGCGGCATCCCGGCCCGGGTGGCCAAGCAGACCTGGCGAGGCAACACCCTCAGCCACTCGATGGTGATCACGCCGGAAGCGGCCTGGCCCTCGATCCACATGGTGGAAGTGGTTCGCAGCTGCCCGGAGCTCTGCCGCTTCTGCCTGGCCAGCTACCTCACCCTGCCGTTCCGCACCCCCAGCCTTGATGACGGCCTGATCCCGGCGGTGGAGAAGGGCTTAGTCGCCACCCAGCGCCTGGGGCTGCTGGGAGCGTCCGTCACCCAGCACCCCCAGTTCGCCGACCTGCTGAGCTGGCTCGATGGCGACCGCTTCGAGGACACCCGGGTGAGCGTCAGCTCGGTGCGCGCCGCCACGGTGACCCCCCAGCTGGGGCGGATCCTGGCGCGGCGGGGCAGCAAATCGCTGACGATCGCGATCGAAAGCGGCAGCGAGCGCCTGCGGCGGGTGGTCAACAAAAAGCTGGAGAGCGAGGAGATCTTCGCGGCCGCCCGCTACGCCAAAGAAGGCGGATTGAGCGGCCTGAAGCTCTATGGCATGGCCGGTTTGCCCAGCGAAACCAACGACGACATCGAGGCCACCACCGCCCTGTTGATCGCGCTCAAGGGCGCCACCCCAGGTCTGCGCCTGTCGCTGGGGGTGAGCAGCTTCGTGCCCAAGGCCCACACCCCCTTCCAGTGGGAGGGGGTGCGGCCGGAGGCAGAGAAACGGCTGAAGCTGCTGGCCAAGCGGCTCCAACCCAAAGGCATCGCGCTCCGCCCCGAGAGCTATGGCTGGAGCGTCATCCAGGCGCTGCTCTCGCGCAGCGATCGCCGTCTGGCGGCCGTGATTGCTGCGGTGCGTGGCAACAACAACACCCTGGGGGGCTGGAAGAAGGCCTATCGCGCCGTGGCCGCCGAAACGCCAGCGCCCGGATCAGCCCCTCTGCCCGCCTGGCAGGAGGTGATCCACGCCAGCTGGAGCCCCGATCGGGTTCTCCCCTGGGACCATCTCGACGGCCCCCTGCCGAAAGCCACCCTGGCCGGCCATCACCGCGACGCCCTCGCCATTGGCCTCACCGCTGCGCCGGCTGTGATGGCTGCAGAAGGGTCGCCCTGATCCCCGCCATCAGAATCCAGCCCACCACATTGATCCTGCTGTCGTAGAGCGGCATGTCGGTGGCATGGAGCGCGACCAGCACCAACGCCGCCGCCCACCAGGCCCGCTCGAAAACCGCTCCGGTGGCCATGCCCCGCTGGGCGGAGCGGATCAGCAACCAGGCCACCAGCCCGACCAGCAGCAGCGCCACCGGCAGGCCATGGCTCAGGGCCAGATCAATCGGCAGGTTGTGGGGATGGCCATGCCAGAAGCCTGTGCGCAGCGGGTAGATCACGCTGAACGCGGCCGCACCCCAGCCCAGCCAGGGGCGCTCCGCCACCAGCTGGAGCGCCACACCCCACTGGCTCAGCCGGGTGATCGCCAGGGGGCGCTCGCTTGCGAAGGTGAGATCGCTCAACCGGCCCCAGATGCCATCGGGCACCAGGCTCCGGGCCGGTTGCTGGATGGCTGCTGGCACACCGGAAAGGCTGGCCAAGCCCACAGGAATCAGCAGTAGCAACAAAAGGGGCAGCAGCCACAGCCAGTTGGCTGGACCGGCCACGATCGGCAACACCAGCACCAGGGCCCCCCAGGCATTGCGCGAATCGGTGAGCGCCAGGGCTGCCACCAGGGAGCTGGCCACGGCCAGGGCCGCCAGACGGCGCGGCCACACCTGGCGGGGCTGCATCAGGGCCGCCAGGGCGAATGGCCAGGCCAGGGCCAGCCAGGCCGCGGCGATATTGGCGTAATCGAACAGGCCCGCCAGCCGACCCGTGGGGTTGCCGCCTGCCTTGAGGTGCCAGATGATCAGGCCACCGAGGCTTTGGAAGGGTCCGCTCCAGCCCCAGAAGAGCTGGCCCAGGCCGGTGAGGATCACCGGCACCGTGCCAGCCAGTATCCAGAGCGCCACCCGGCGGCGGGCCTGCGCTTCGCCCAGGTAGGGCTGAAATCCCCAGAAGGCCCAGAAGAATGGGAGCCAGTTGCCCAGGCCCACCCAGGCCAGCCAGCCGCTGCTGGCCGTGAAGCCGCCCAGCAGCATCAGGGCCGCCAGCAAGAGCAGCACCGCGTTGACCCGGTCGGCCAGGAACGGCTGGCGCCCGCGGCCGCCGAGCACCAGGGCGATCAGCAGCAGCGGACCACCGAGCAGGGCGCTGCTGGCAAGCAGGAACATCCCGAGCTGAAAGCACCTCCAGCCGAGTGGCGAGGCCGCCTCGGGCCTGGTGCTGTCGAGACGACGCAGAACAGCACCAGGGTCAGGCCGCGCCATCGCTTAGGAGAACACCGCCGTGCGGCCTCCGTACACCATCACCTGGCGGCGCAGGTGAACCCGAAGGGCGCGGGCCAGGGCCAGCCGTTCGCTGTCGCGGCCCTTGCGGATCAGATCCTCCACCTCATCGCGGTGACTCACCGCCACGGTGGCCTGCTCAATGATCGGCCCGGCATCGAGTTCCTCGGTCACGTAGTGGGCCGTCGCTCCGATCAGCTTGACGCCGCGCTGCCAGGCCCGTTGGTAGGGCTGGGCCCCTTGGAAGGCCGGCAGGAAGGAATGGTGGATGTTGATCACCGGTGGGCAGCCGGCCAGGAAGGTGGGACTGAGCACCTGCATGTACTTGGCGAGCACCACCAGCTCGATGCCCTCCTCGGCCAGCAGGGCCAACTGGGCCGCTTCGCCCTCCTCCCGGCTGGCCGCAGAGATCGGCCGATGGGCGAAGCGAGCACCGAACGTCTCCGCCAAAGGCCTGAGGTCGGGATGGTTGGAGACCACCAGCGGCACCTGCATCGGCAGTTCACCGGCCTTGGTGCGCCAGAGCAGATCCACCAGGCAGTGGTCCTGCTTGCCCACAAAGATCGCCACCCGGGGCAGGGAATCAGAGAAGTGGAGCTGGCCTTCGCCGCCGAGTCGCTCGGCCAGGGCCAGCGCGGCTGGGGCGATCGCGTCGCGGGGCAAGCCGAAACCCTCAAGCTGCCATTCGATGCGGCTGAGGAAGAGACCGGCCCCAGCATCGGTGTGGTGATCGGCATGGCGGATGTTGCCGCCATTGGCGGCCACCCAACCGGAGAGCGCACTGACCAGACCTGGCCGGTCCGGGCAGATCAACTGGAGGATCGCCGTTGGGGTGCTCATCGCCGCATCGGCTCGCCAAAGCGGCATTGTGCCCGCCCGGAGCCGGCCTAAAGTCCCGCCGACCGTCTCAGACGCCATGGCTGCCCTGTTGAAGCGAATCGCCCTTCTCTGTCTGGCCGTGGTGCTCTCGTTCGGCCTCACCGCCTGCGGCGGCGCCCAGGCCAAAGCCCCCACGATCAGCGCCGAGGATCTGGCGACGATCCAGCGCCAGGCCGAAGGTTTCCTTGCCGCCAAAGACCGGCTGCCCGAGCTGGCCGAGCTGGTGAACGAACGCAACTGGGTGTTCACCCGCAACTTGATCCACGGACCGATGCAGGAAGTGGGGCGCCAGATGCTCTACATCAACCAACGCCTGCTGCCCGCCGACCGCCCCGAGGCCAACAAGTTGGCCGCCAGACTCAAGGGCGCCCTGGCTGAACTCGACGAGTCGGCCCGCCTCCAGGACGGCGAGCGTTTGCGCAAGGCCTACATCAAGGTGGCCAGCGGCTTCGGCAACTACGGCGAAGTGCTGCACGCCGACGGCATCTCCTGAGCGAGTCGGGCCATCGGTTGGCATGGTGATCGGCAACCGTCGCGACCGTGACCGCGTGCTGGTCATCGGCGCCGGCATCGTCGGCCTGGCCAGCAGTTGGAGGCTGCAGCGCCTTGGCTATGCCGTGACACTCGTGGACCCGGCAGCAGCCGGGCCCCAGCCCGCAGGCAGCGGCAGCAGTGCCGCCCTCGGGGTGTTCATGGGCGATGTCTTCCATCGCGCCAGCGGGCGGGCCTGGCGATTGCGTCAGCAATCCCTTGATCTCTGGCGCCGCTGGTCGGCGGATCTGGCAGCCCAGGGCCTGCCCCTGTCGTTCCAGGCCGGCCTGTTGCTGCTGGCCGCAACAGCCGAGCAGGAGGTCCGCCTGCAACGGTTGGCGCACGAACGCCAGCAGGCAGGCCTGCCCCTCGAACTCTGGTCCAAGCAGCAGCTGCGGCGCCTGACACCATCGCTGCCTGCTGGCGCCTTGTGCGGCCTGTTCTCCCCCCGGGACGGCCAGCTGGATCCGCTTGAAGCCATGCGGGCCTTCCGCAGCGATGGCCAACGCGCAGGCCTGGAACTGCGCCATGGGGCCGTGGTCCGCCTGGGGCGCCTCGCCGGCGCTGACTGGCAGGTGGAGCTGGAAGGCGGTGAAACCCTTGAAGCCAGCTGGGTGGTGCTGGCCAGCGGGCTTTCAACCCCGGCACTGCTGGAGCCCCTGGGGCATGAACGCCCCCTGGAGGCGGTGCTCGGCCAGGCGGTGGAGCTGCAGCTCCCGGCTGGCGCCCCGGCCTTCGCGCACTGGCCGGGGGCGGTGGTGTGGCAAGGGGTGAACCTGATCCCTAGGCCGGATGGAAGGCTGTGGCTGGGGGCCACGTTGGAGCCGGGACAAGTCGCCGATCCCCAGAGCCTGGAACCACTGCTTCAGCTCGGTGGTCAAGCGCCCGCCTGGCTGCGTGAGGCCGAACTGGTGAGCCGCTGGCAAGGGCTTCGCGCCAGGCCCATCGGCAGACCGGCGCCCCTGCTCGAGGTGCTCGAGCAGGGGCTGGTGTTGGCCTGCGGGCACTACCGCAACGGCATCCTGCTGGCGCCGGCCAGCGCCCAGTGGGTCACTGACCAGATCGAGGCCGGGATCACTTGCTCTCGGTGAACTCGGCGTCGATCACATCCTCAGCCGCGCCGGCACTGCCGGCCGAGCTGCCGTTGTCGCCCGTCCCGTTGGCTGCGGCTCCATCGGCGGCGGCACCCGCCTGCTGGTACACCGAGGCACCGGCGGCATAGAGGGCCTGCTGGAGTTGTTCCAACACGGTTTTGATCGTGGGGTAATCCTCCTGGGCAATCGCCTCCTTGAGCTGGGTGGAGTAGCCTTCCACCTTGCCCTTGTCTTCAGCGCTCACCTTGTCGCCGAGCTCGCCGAGCTGCTTCTCGGCCTGGTACACCAGGGTTTCGGCCTGGTTCTTGAGGTCGATGCGCTCGCGCTTCTCCTTGTCGGCGCTGGCATTGGCCTCAGCATCTTTCACCATCTTCTCCACCTCGTTCTCGCCGAGGGTGGAGGCGCCGGTGATCGAGATGCTCTGCTCCTTGCCGCTGCCCTTGTCCTTGGCGGTGACGCTGAGGATGCCGTTGGCGTCGATGTCGAAGGTGACTTCGATCTGGGGCACGCCGCGGGGGGAAGGCGGAATGCCATCGAGGCGGAAGGTGCCGAGACTCTTGTTGTCAGAAGCCAGCTCACGCTCGCCCTGGAGCACGTGAATCTCCACATTGGTCTGGCCATCCACAGCCGTGGAGTAGGTCTCCGATTTCTTGGTGGGGATCGTGGTGTTGCGGGTGATCATCTTGGTCATCACGCCACCGAGGGTTTCAACACCCAAGGAGAGCGGCGTGACATCCAGCAAGAGGATGTCCTTGACCTCACCGGCCAGCACACCGCCCTGAATGGCGGCGCCAACCGCCACCACTTCGTCGGGGTTCACGGTTTGATTCGGGCCTTTGCCGGTGATCCGCTTCACCAGTTCGAGCACGGCGGGGATGCGGGTGGAGCCGCCCACCATCACCACTTCATCAAGCTCGCTGGTGGAGAGCTTGGCGTCCTTGAGGGCCTGCTCCACCGGCACGCGGCAGCGATCGATCAGCTTGGAGGCCAGTTCCTCGAACTTGGCCCGCGTCAGGGTGAGATCGAGATGCTTGGGGCCTTCCGGCGTGGCCGTGATGAACGGCAGATTGATCTCGCTCTGGGTGGCGCTGGAGAGTTCGATCTTGGCCTTCTCGGCTGCCTCGGTGAGACGCTGCAGGGCCTGCTTGTCCTGGCGCAGGTCGATGCCTTCGTTGCTCTTGAAGGTGGCAGCCAGGTGATCGACGATCACCTTGTCGAAGTCATCGCCGCCCAGATGGGTGTCGCCGCTGGTGGAGAGCACCTCGAATACGCCATCGCCCACCTCCAGCACCGAGACGTCGAAGGTGCCGCCGCCGAGGTCGAAGACCAGGATGCGCTCGTTGCTCTTGCGATCGAGGCCATAGGCCAGAGCGGCCGCCGTGGGCTCGTTGATGATCCGCAGCACTTCGAGGCCGGCAATTTTGCCGGCGTCCTTGGTGGCCTGACGCTGGGAGTCGTTGAAATAGGCGGGGACGGTGATCACCGCCTGGGTGACAGTTTCACCGAGGTACTTACCGGCGTCTTCGGCGAGCTTGCGCAGCACTTCTGCTGATACTTCCTCAGGCGCGAACTGTTTGCTCAGCACCGGGCACTTCACCTTCACGTTGGAGCCGGCCTTCTCGACGCCGTAGCTCACTTCTTTGGATTCCTCGTTCACCTCATCCACCCGGCGGCCGATGAACCGTTTCACCGAATAGAAGGTGTTCTCCGGGTTCATCACCGCCTGGCGCTTGGCGATCTGACCCACCAGCTTGTCCTGGTTCTTGGTGTACGCGACCACCGACGGGGTGGTGCGAAAGCCTTCGGCGTTGGCAATCACCGTGGGCTTGCCGCCCTCCATCACCGCCACGCAGCTGTTCGTGGTGCCGAGATCAATGCCTACAACTTTGCCCATGGGTGCTTCCCCGCTTGGATCGAATGAGTTCCTTCCGTTGCATCCTCATCAGCAGAGGCCATCTGAGGCGAGGGGTGGTTTCCGAACCGCTGCCGTACCGTGCCGCCCATTGATCGCGGCAGAGTCGCGGCAGAGCGCCAGGATTCATGCCCGTTTCGATTTCAGGCCAGACAGCCCTGGTGGGGCTTCTCGGCGATCCGGTGGCTCACTCACTTTCGCCGGCCATGCACAACGCAGCCCTCGCTGAGCTGGGCCTGAACTGGCGCTACCTGGCCTTTCCGGTGGCCGCAGCGGAGCTGGGCACGGCCCTGCGGGGTCTTGAGGCCCTGGGCTGCCGTGGTCTGAACGTGACCCTGCCGCACAAACAGGCGGCGGCGGCGGCCGCGGCCGAGCTCACACCGCTGGCCGAGCGACTGGGCGCGGCGAACACCCTGGTGCGCCGCGCCGAAGGGGGCTGGCTCGGGGCCAACACCGATGTGGAGGGCTTTTTGGCCCCCCTGGGCGACCTGCCGAGCGGAGCCAGGGCGCTGGTGCTGGGCTGCGGCGGCAGTGCCCGGGCGGTGGTGGCGGGTCTGGTGGAGCGGAATCTGGAGGTGATCGAGCTGGCCGCCCGCGACCCCCAACGGCGCGCAGCCTTCCTCTCAAGCTGCCAGGCCTGGGCCCCCCAACTGCGCGGCCTTAATTGGACCAGCGAGCTGCTGCTGCCGGCCCTTGCCGCAGCCGATCTGGTCGTGAACACCACCCCGGTGGGCATGGCGGCTGACGCCTGCCCGCTGGCTCCAGCGGAGCTGGAGGCCTTGCGCCCCGAGACCCTTGTCTACGACTTGATCTACACGCCGCGGCCGAGTCGCCTGCTGCGGGAAGCCCGCGAGCGTGGCTGCCAAAGTCTGGACGGCCTGGAGATGCTGGTGCAGCAGGGAGCCGCAGCGCTACGGCTCTGGTTGGCCGCCGCCGGCGACGAAACCACCGTTCCGGTGGCAGCGATGCGGCAGGCCGCCCTCAACCAGCTCGGGCACGACCCCTAACCTTGGAAGACGCGGTCTGCCTCAATGCAAATTCCCCCCTGGCAACGCCTGCTGGCGCTGCTGGCCTACCTGTTGCCGTGGAGCGACGGCGTGATGTTCGGCGAATCGCTGTTCACGCTCTTCCCGGCCCTGCAGTGGACGGTCTTGCCGGCCCTGCCGTTGCTCAGCCTGCAGCGGCTGGTGCCGTTCGGCGGCTTCCTGCTGTTCCTGGCCCTGTTCCTGGGGGTGGTGCGCAACCAGCGCGTCCCTTACTTCATCCGCTTCAACGTCCTGCAGGCGATCCTGCTGGACATCGTGCTGATCCTGCTGTCCCTGGCATTCCGGCTGCTGCTGGCTCCGCTCGGCGGCAGTTTCGCCCTGCGCACGCTCAGCAACACCGTCTTCTTCGGCACCCTGCTGCTGGTGCTGTTCGCCGTGGTCCAGTGCGTACGCGGCAAGGAGCCCGATATCCCGACCGTGTCCGAGGCGGTGCGGATCCAGCTGTACTGAGGCGTCTGGACTGACGGGGTACGGTGCCGCGTTACGGTATCGAGTCCGTCGCTGGCAGCCGCAGGGCCGCTGGCCTCACTCGAGCCCGTCACGGAGGTTTCAGCCCGTCATGTCGCAGCAGCCCTACTACGAAACGATGTACATCCTTCGCCCGGACATCGCGGAGGAAGAAGTCGAAGGCCATGTCAACAAGTACCGCGATCTGGTCACCGAGGCCGGCGCCGAAGTGCTCGACACCCAGATGCGTGGCAAGCGCCGTCTGGCCTACACGATCGCCAAGCACCGCGAAGGCATCTACGTGCAGCTGAACCACAGCGGCGATGGCCAGCAGGTGGCGGCCCTGGAGCGGGCCATGCGGCTGAGCGAGGATGTGATTCGCTATCTCACCGTCAAGCAGGACGGCCCCCTGCCCGCCCCCCGCGGTGCCGGCGGCGAAGCGGTCAGCGCTGAAGCCTGAGCTAGCCACAACACCTCCACCATTTCTGGTCAAAAAGCCAGGCATCCCCCAACTGGATGCCTGGCTTTGGTTTTGAGATGGTTCGTCTGATCAGCGGCTCTTGAAGATGAGCTGTTCTTGGCCAGCGTGACTCCGCTGATTGGCCCTAGCGGCGCAAGCTGGCGGCCCAGAGCCGGGCCGGCAGCCCCCAGATATAGATGAATCCTTCGGAGGCGCGGTGATCAAAACGATCGTCGCCGCCATAGGTGGCCATGGTGGGCACGTAGAGGCTGTCCAAAGCTGAACTCCTGCCGATCACGGTGGCATTGCCCTTGTGCAGCCGGATCCGCACCGTGCCGTTCACCGTGGCCTGGGTGGCATCGAGGAAGCCATCGAGGGCCGCCTTGAGCGGGCCGAACCAGAGGCCCTGATACACCAGATCCGCCCAGCTGGACTCGATCTGGCGCTTGTAGCGCTGCACATCGGCCGCCAGGGTGAGGCTTTCGAGTTCCTGGTGAGCGCGAATCAACAGCAACAGGCCGGGAGTTTCATAGATCTCCCTCGACTTGATGCCCACCACCCGGTTCTCGATGATGTCCAGCCGACCGAAGCCGTGGCTGCCAGCCAGGTCATTGGCGCGCCGGACCAGGCTGACCGGATCGAGCATCTCGCCATTGAGGCTGACGGGATTGCCCTGCACGAAGCCGATCTCCACCACCTCGGGCTCTTCGGGGGCCGCCGCGATCGAGCGGGTCATGGCAAACACCTCCTCGGGTGGCTCCACCTGCGGATCCTCGAGGGGGCCGGCTTCAACACTGCGCCCGAGCAGGTTGAGGTCGATCGAATAGGGATTGGCCTTGCTCACCGGTGCCGGCATCCCGAAGCGCTCGCCGTAGGCGATCGTTTCCTCCCGGCTCATACCCCACTCCCGCGCCGGGGTGAGCACCTTGAGCTCGGGCGCCAGGCAGGCGATCGCCACGTCGAAGCGGACCTGGTCGTTGCCCTTGCCGGTGCAGCCGTGGGCGACGGCATCGGCGCCCACCAGGCGAGCCACCGCCACCAGCTCCCGGGCGATCAGCGGCCGGGCCAGGGCTGTGGAGAGGGGATAGCGACCCTCATAGAGGGCGTTGGCGCGAATGGCGGGGAAGGCGAACTCCGTGATGAACGGCTCAATCAGATCCCCCACCAGCGATTGGCTGGCGCCGGCTTCGAGGGCCTTGAGACGGATCGGTTCGAGCTCATCGCCCTGGCCCAGATCGGCGGCGAAGGTGATCACCTCCTCGACACCCCACTCCTCGCGCAGATAGGGAATGCAGACGCTGGTATCGACCCCACCCGAGTAGGCCAACACCACCTTGCGGGCACGCCCGACCCCTTGCCCCGCCAACTCCTCTCCCATCCGCTCAGTCCTGCTCGTGAATGCCGTTGGAGGATTGTCCCCTGTCGCCGTTCAAGTTGCCGTCGAAATGGCGCCAGCGCGTGGCCAGCCACAGGGCCAGCAGGCCAGGAGGCCCCAGCACCAGGGCCCAGACCAGTTGCGGCTGAATCGCCAACGGCTCGGGCCAGCGTTCACCGCCGCGCACCAGCAGGGCGGCGAGCAGAAGGGCGGCCCCCCAGGTGATCAGCAGCTGGAAGGCTTTGGGCCAGGTCACAGAGGAAGATCAGCAGCATGACCTATCGTGATGGATTGGCGTGTTGCCCGCTTCGCAGGCTTGCTGCGCCCCCAAGGCCGTCCATGAGCACACTCGACAGCATCAATCCTTCCCTTACCCGCTACCGCAGGGATGAGCCCGCCCCGGTGCTGCCCCTGCGCGATGAGCCCGACCTGCTCAGCTGGCTGGAGACCAGCGGCCGCCTGGTGGCCGATGAAGAGGCCGCCGCTCCCGATGTGAGCACGGTGGAAGAGGAGGAACTTTCAGCTCTGATGGGCGAGAAAGAGGAATACAACGCCGCCGACGAGCAGACCGAGGAGAACTGGGAAGACTGAGCCCTGTGCCATTGACCCAGACCACACAGGCCCCCTCAACCCTGCCCTTGCCTGACCGTGAACAGGTGGCTTGGCGCTGGCTGGCCCTGCTTGTTCTTGGCGTCTGCTTGCTGACGGACGCACTGAGTCGCGCACCCCAGCTGACACCGCCCCTGCTGGTGGCGGGCTTGGTCAGCTGGGGTCTCGGCCGCTGGGGGGTGCCGAATCTGCGGGCCCTCAAGCTCGGCCAGGTGATCCGCCAGGAAGGGCCCCAGGCCCATCACAGCAAGGCCGGCACTCCCACGATGGGGGGCCTGCTGGTCGTACCGGTTGGGGTGATTGTCGGCAGTTTGGTCGCCCCGAGCGATCCACGCCTGCCAGCGGTGGCCGCGATCACCCTGGCCTTCATGGCCATCGGCGGCTTCGACGACTGGCGCAGCCTGACCCGCCGCACCAACACCGGCCTGAGCCCCCGCGGCAAACTGCTGCTTCAGGCCCTTGCTGCCGCGCTCTTTCTGTTGGTGGCAGCCTGGAACGACTGGATTTCCCGCAGTGTGGGCTTGCCGTTCGGCCTCGCCCTGTCGCTCGGCTTGCTGATCCTGCCGCTCGGCCTGTTCGTGTTTCTGGCCGAAAGCAACGCCACCAACCTCACTGACGGGCTCGATGGGCTGGCGGCAGGCTGCGGGGCCGTGGTGTTCGCTGGCTTCGGGGTGCAGTTGATGCTGCGGGGCCATCTGGGCGATCCGGCCCTGGCCGGGTTCTGTGCCGCCATGGCCGGCACCTGGCTGGGTTTCCTGGCCCATAACCGCCATCCGGCCAGGATGTTCATGGGTGACACTGGCTCCCTGGCGATGGGGGCGGCCCTGAGCGCCGTGGCCCTGCTCAGCGACAGCCTCTGGCCCTTGCTGCTGATGGGCGGCGTGTTCGTGGCCGAATCTCTCTCGGTGATCCTGCAGGTGTGGGTGTTCAAGGCCACCAAGGGGGCCGATGGTCAGGGCCGCCGCCTGTTGCGGATGGCCCCACTCCACCACCACTTCGAGCTGGCCGGTCACTCCGAGCAACGGGTGGTGGTGGGATTTTGGATGATCAGCTTGCTGCTGGTGGCCATCGGCCTGCTGCTGCTTCCCTGATTCGGGTGGCTGCTGGTGCCAGCTGGGGCCAAGCTGATGGCATGGCTTCAAGTTGGTGTTATGGCTTATTTCACCTGGAAAGAAAAGGGGCTGACGGCCGATTGCGCCAGCCTCGCGGCGATGGCTTCACGGTTTGAGGAGGCTGCGGCCCTGATGCGCCGCATGGCCGACGAAGGCTTCGAGTTGGAACGCCACAGCGATGGTCAGCACATCACCCACCCCGACGACCAGGTGTTCGAGGCCTACGGCTTCATCAGTGAGGAGACGCCCGTGCGCCAGCTCGACCTGATTGCGGACCTCCCGTCCGGCCGCGAAGACTGATCCGACCCTTGCATCCGAACAAAACAGCTCAGGAGCGGCGCAGCAGGCCCAGTCCCCAGACGAGCACGAAGGCGAGGGAGGAAATCCCCAGATAGATCAACACCCCCCGCTGCAGGCCCGCCACATCCCAGCCAAACGGCAGGCCGTTGGCCACATCGCCGGCCGTCGAGAAGGCCAGAACGGCCTGGGAGGAGATCAACACGGCGGGCCGTTGCAGCGGAGTGGGTCGCCGAGCACTTCTAGCAGGCCCGTCAGGCAGCAGGATCGGAGCCTCCGCAACCCGCGCGCCATGCCCATGCCCGCCACCTCCTTTCCCCGCACCCTGATGCTGCTGGGCAGCGGTGAACTGGGCAAGGAGGTGGCCATCGCCGCCCAGCGCCTGGGTTGCCGCGTGATCGCCGTCGACCGCTACCCCGGCGCCCCGGCCATGCAGGTGGCCGATGCCGCCGAGGTGATCGCCATGACCGATCCCGAAGCGCTCAAGGCCGTGGTGCGCCGCCACCGGCCCGATCTGCTGATTCCCGAGATTGAGGCCCTGGCCGTCGATGCCCTGGCGGAACTTGAAGCGGAAGGGTTCACCGTGATCCCCACCGCCCGGGCCACGGCGGTGACGATGAACCGCGACCGGATCCGCGACCTGGCCGCCGGCAGCCTCGGCCTGCGCACCGCCCGCTTCGCCTATGCCGGCAGTGCCGCCGATCTGGCTGAGGCCGCCGCGCCCCTGGGCTGGCCGGTGGTGGTCAAGCCGGTGATGAGCTCCTCGGGCAAGGGCCAGAGCGTGGTGGAGGGGCCTGAGGGAATCACAGCCGCCTGGGAGGCCGCCCTGGCCGGCGCCCGCGGCGCAGGGGCGCGGGTGATCGTCGAGGAGTTTTTGCGTTTCGAGCAGGAGATCACCCTGTTGACCGTGAAGCAGTGGGATGGGCCCACCCTGTTCTGCCCGCCGATCGGCCACCTCCAGGAGCGGGGCGACTACCAGTGCAGCTGGCAGCCGGCGGACCTGGGTGCCAGCGCCCTGGCCACGGCCGAAGCGATGGCCCGCCGCGTCACCGACCACCTGGGTGGGGCCGGACTGTTTGGCGTTGAGTTTTTCCTCTGCGGCCCACGCGGCCAGGAGGAGGTGGTGTTCTCGGAACTCTCGCCGCGGCCACACGACACCGGCCTGGTCACCCTCAGGGGCCAGAACCTCAGCGAGTTCGACCTGCACCTGCGGGCTGTGCTGGGGCTGCCGATCCCCGCCATCCACTCCCGCGGCGCGGCCGCCAGCCGGGTCATCCTGGCCACAGGCAACCTCGCCAGCGTCGCCTATGAGGGCGTTGCTGCGGCCCTGGCCGAGCCTGACACCCAGGTGCTGCTGTTCGGCAAACCGGAGGCTCGGCCCCAGCGACGGATGGGCGTGGTGGTGGCCGGTGGCGAAGATCTGGCCGAAGCCAGAGGGCGCGCCGATCGGGCCGCCAGCAAGGTCAACGTGGTCGCCGGAAGCCCAACAGAGCTGGCCTGACCGGGGATTGGGTTTTAAGCTGCGCCCAACAGGACACTTCATGGCCCAGGCCCAACCGCGTCGTCGCTCCAACCCTCCCGGCACCGTGTCCCACTTGGACCGGCGAAGCGGGAGCCAGCCCCCCGCCCCACCCGAGCTGCCGGCTGGCGGCCCAGAGAAGCCCCGACTCTCCCGTCGCGCCCTGCTGATCGGCTTCGGTTGCGGGCTTGCTTTCGGCTACGCCCTGGCCGGCCCGTTGCCGGGCCTGCTCGGCGGCGCCTTGGCCAATCTGCAGCGCTCCACCCCGGCCTTGACCTCGCTGGTCAACCCTCTCAGCCTGGATAATCGCCGCATCCTGGTGCTGGGCACCGATCAGATCAGCGGCAGCACCGATGTGATGTTCACCGTTGAGGTTCTCGACGGTGTCACCCAGATCACCCAGGTTCCGCGGGACACCTTCATCGAGTCTGAATCGTTCGGTGTGATCAAGGCCAACGCCCTCTATGCGGTGGGCGGGGTGAACGTGGCCAAACAGGAGGTCTCGAGCCTGCTCACGACAGACATCGATCGCTACTTGATCGTCAATCTCGACGCGGTCGAGAAGCTGGCTGAAGCCCTCGGTGGCGTCGAAATCGATGTTCCCAAGAGCATGTATTACGTCGACAGTCGCCAGGATCTCTACATCGATCTCTACCCGGGTCCCCAATTGCTCAAGGGCCGGGACCTGGAAGGCTTCCTGCGCTATCGCAACGACGAGCAAGGCGACCTGGGCCGCATGGAACGCCAGCAGATGGTGTTGCGCGAGGCCTTCAAGAAACTGGTTCAACCCTCCACCATTGCCAGGCTGCCGTCGTTGCTGGCCATCGCCGACGAGGACATCACGACCGACCTGTCGCCGGTGGAGCTGGCCAGGCTGCTCTCCGTGATGGGCAACAGCAAGCTGAGCAGCCAACGCCTGAACGGCAGGCTGTTCTGGCACGGCGACCTGAGCTACTGGATGCCCGATATCAACACCCGCTATGCCGGCCAGGACAGCGCCGATCCTGAGTACTAGCCGCGAGGGTTCAGCCCCCAGCCAGCCCGCAGCACAGGGATAGGGATTCTCCGATCACGGACTGGCTTGCAATCGCTCCGTCACATCGAAGAGCGGACGGCTGGTATTCCCCCAGCCGTTGGCGGGAAGGAGGGATGGGGCGGCCGGTCCTGGAGCGGCGGCGGCACCAGCGGCAAAGGCCCCGTCCACCCAGGCCAGCAGCAGGCCACCGAGCGCGCCGCCGCCCTCCTCCCCGTAGCGGGAGCCGAGGTTGAAATGATCACCGCCTTCGGCAATCACCAGCCGGTGACCACCACCGGCGGCACCGGCCTCAGCAGCCAGCGGCGTGATCGCCTCAGGGCCAGACGGCACGACCCAGTCGCGGCTGCCACTGACCACCAGGGCGCGGGCATTCATGCCCAGGGCAGCGCCGTAGTTGAACAGCAACGACATCGGTGGACTCACCGCCACCACCGCCTTGACGCGGGGATCGGCCAGCGAGGCCTCGCTGGCCGAACTGATGAAGCTGCACTGCAGCACCCAGCTGAGGTTGCGGGCCGGATCCTTGACATCGCCGCAGCGTTCCTCCAGCAGGGTGGCGCTGGGCTGGGCGCCGGCGAGCTGCAGCACGGTGGTGGCCCCCCACGACTGACCAAGCACCGCGACGAAATCGGTGCGCAGGCCGGCCGCCAACCCGAGCTTGCCGGCGGCGGCACCGTCGATCAACGACGAGACATCGAGGGGCCGCAACCTCAGCTCTGCCGGGCTCGGTGGTGGGGCGGTGCCGGAGAGCATGGCCCGCTGCTGGCTGAGGTCACTGCCGGGATGGCGTGGCAGCAGCACGGTGTAGCCATGGCTGGCCAGATGGCTCGCCCAGCCCTCGAAGCTTTCCGGATCATCCCAGAGCCCATGGGAAATCAAGACCAAACGGCCGTTTCCCGCCCGGCCGGGGCTCACCACCACCACCTGGAGAGGATCGGGGCGATGGCTGACCACCAGGCTGGTCTCGCGCCGCTCCACCGCCAGGGGGCCAGGGCGAACCAGGGAGGGAGCCTGGCGGGCCGCCGCCCCCGCGGCGATCAGCCTGTCGGCCGGTTGCAGCTGGCGGCTGAGGCGCTGGACAGCGAACAGGGCCAGCTCCAGGTCAACGGAGGCCGTCTGGCCGGGCAAGGCCTGGAGCACCGTGAGCATGGTCAGCGGACCCCTGGTGGCGGCGCGATCGAGAACGCGGCGGAGCTCTTCACCATTGATGTCGGCAGGCAGGCCATCGATGCCGCCGATGGCCGAAACCAGCAGCAGGGCCTGGCTGGCCAGGGGCGAATCGGCCGTTTCGCGCACCACCGCCAGCGACTGAATCGGCAGCGGGTAATTGAAGAACTCCAGCAGACGCCGCCCGATCGCCCCGTTGGTGGCTCGATCGAGCTCGGCCAGATCACTGGTGCCGGCGAACAGGCCGCCGGGTGCATTCAGCTCCGACAGGTTGACCGTGAACATGGTGTCCAGCACCGGAATGTTCAGATCGATCTGCTCAAGGGCAGCCGCCGGCCTGGGCGCCCCCCCCATCGAGGCGAGCAGCGCTGCTGCCACGACCAGCCAACGGGTCGGCAACGGAAAACTGGGCGGGCGCACGGTGGCTGGGCGTATTGCCACCATGATCCCCCGACAGGGTCACCCATCGACCGATTTCCAACCAACTCCCTGAACCCGTACGCCAGACAACCGCTTTAATTGGGACGACTCGAAAGGATTGGATGAACCTTTTTGCCCTGTTGGCCCTGGCGGCGCCGCTTCTGATTGGCAGCGGATCTGGCGCGTCCGTTGCCGCCGAGCGCTGCACCTTTCTGCAGCCCATCGGCGGCGATGGCACCACACCGATCGTGAACAAGCAGGTGAGCCGCGCCAAACTTCTCGGCAAGACGAACTGGAACACCGACTTCATCGTCGACCAGCCTTATACCAGTTTCAAGTTCTTCTTCACCGCCAACTCCTCCGATCCAGGCGCAAAATACCCGGTGGAAGGGTTCATGAAGTTCAGCGATGGCTCCAACCTCCAGGTGATCAATGAAGTAATGAATCCACCGATCGGCACAGGCCGCATGTTCGGCCCGTTTGCGGCTGTCGAAGGCAAGCAGGCCAGCCAGATGAATTTCAAGGTGGGCGCCAGCGCCGACCCCAAAGCCCTTGGATTCAGCTATCGCCTCTCCGTTCAGGGCTGCAGCTGACGCCGGGGTTCAGACCGTCGCCCCAGCAACGGCGGGGTGTTGGGCCAGCACCTCTTTGAGGTAGCGGCCGGTGTGGCTGCTGGGGTGCTCGGCCACCTGCTCGGGCGTGCCGGCCGCCACGATCTCGCCACCCTTGTTGCCCCCCTCGGGGCCGAGGTCGATCAGCCAGTCAGCGCAGCGGATTACATCGAGGTTGTGCTCGATCACCACGATCGAATTGCCCTTGTCCACCAGGCGCTGCATCACGTCCATCAGCTTGTGGACGTCGTAGAAGCTGAGGCCGGTGGTGGGCTCGTCGATCAGGTAGAGCGTCTTGCCGGTGGCCCGTTTTGACAGCTCCGTGGCCAACTTGACCCGCTGAGCCTCGCCGCCGGAGAGGGTGGGGGCCGGTTGACCGAGCTTGATGTAGCCCAGCCCCACATCCACCAGGGTGCGCAGCCGATCCGCCGCCTGGGGGATCGCACTGAACACATCGGCAGCCTGCTCCACCGTCATCTGCAGCACCTCAGCGATGGTGTGGCCCTTGTAGGCCACCTGGAGGGTTTCGCGGTTGTAGCGGGCCCCCTTGCAGACATCGCACTGCACATACACATCGGGCAGGAAGTTCATCTCGATCACGTTCACTCCCTGGCCGCTGCAGGCCTCGCAACGTCCCCCTTTGACGTTGAAACTGAATTGCCCCACCTGGTAGCCGCGGGCCTTGGCCTCCACGGTGGCGGCAAACACCTGGCGGATCGGATCGAAGGCACCGGTGTAGGTGGCGGGATTGGAGCGGGGCGTGCGGCCGATCGGGCTCTGATCGATCACGATCACCTTGTCGATCGACTTGATCCCGCGCAGCTCCTGGAGCCCGGAGGGGAAGGGCACCTTGAGGCCGAGCTTGTGCTCCAGGGCCGGATGCAGCAGCTCATTCACCAGGGTGCTCTTGCCGCTGCCGCTGACGCCGGTGATGCAGACCAGACGACCGAGGGGAATGTCGAGATCGAGGTCCTGAAGGTTGTTGCGGCGGCACTGCACCAGGCTGAGCTTGCGGCTGCCGGCGTTGCGGCGCTCCGGCGGTGTGGGGATCGAGCGGCGACCGCTGAGATAGGCACCGGTGATGGAGTCTTCCGCCTCCAGCAGGTTCTGCAGCGAACCCTCAGCCACGATGTGGCCGCCATGTACGCCGGCCCCCGGCCCGATGTCGACCAGATGGTCAGCAGCGCGGATCGTGTCCTCGTCGTGCTCGACCACGATCAGGGTGTTGCCCAGGTCGCGAAGTTTGAACAGGGTGGCGAGCAGGCGGTCGTTGTCGCGCTGGTGCAGGCCGATGCTTGGTTCATCGAGCACGTAGAGCACGCCGGTGAGGCCGGCGCCGATCTGGGTGGCCAAGCGAATGCGCTGGGCCTCGCCACCGGAGAGGGTCATCGCCGGGCGATCGAGGCTGAGGTAGTCGAGCCCCACATCCAGCAGGAACTTCAGCCGCATGCGGATCTCGCGCAGCACCAGATCGCCGATCTGGATCTGGCGCGCGTTGAGCAGGGGAGCTGAACCCTCGGCCGCACCCACACCCATCAGGGCCTCGATGCGCTCCAGGGTGTCGGCCACGCTGACGTTGGTGAGATCCGTGATGCCATAGGGACCCACCTTGACGGCAAGGGCCTCGGGCCGCAGCCGCAGGCCATGGCAGGTGCCGCAGGGCACCAGATCCAGGTACTTCTCCAGCTTCTGGCGGATCGCCTCACCGCTGGCGTCGCGCAGCTGGCGCTCCAGGATCGGCAGGATTCCCTCAAAGGGCCGCAGGTAGCCCGGACCCTTGGCGTAGCGGCTGTCGGCCTGCACGGCGATCGGCTCGGGGCTGCCCTGCAACAGGATCTGCTGCTGCTCCAGCGTGAGCTGGTTCCAGGGCTGTTTGATTTCGAAGCCGAAGGCTTCGCCCACACTGAACAGCAGGGAGAAGTAATAGCTGTTGTCCTTCTCGCTCCAGGGGGCGATCGCCGCATACACCGGCAGGCTCGGATCCGGCACCACCCGCTCAAAGGTGAAGGTACGCAGGTGGCCGAGGCCGTGGCAATCCGGGCAGGCGCCGTAGGGGCTGTTGAACGAGAACAGCCGTGGTGAGAGTTCCTCCATCACCGCGCCATGGACCGGGCAGGCGAAGTTTTCGGAATAGAGCCGCTCCCGCTCCACCCCTTCCGGCGGCTCCTCACCCGCCTTGGGCACCACCTCCACCAGGGCCAAGCCATCGCCCCGTTTCAGGCAGGTGCGCAGCGAATCGGTCAGCCGCTCGGCGATGCCCTCACGGGCCACCAGCCGGTCGACGACGACCTCGATGTGGTGGGCGTGGTTCTTGTCGAGCTCGATGTTGTCGGAGAGCTCACGCACCTCGCCATTGATCCGCACCCGGGCGAAGCCTTCGGCCACCAGGCCGCTGATCAACTTGGCGTGGGTGCCCTTCTTGCCCCGCACCACCGGAGCCAGCAGCTGGTAGCGGGTGCCGTCGGGCAGGGCCAGGATCCGGTCGACCATCTCATCGATGCTCTCCGGCCGGATCGAGCGCTCGCACTGGGGGCAATGGGGCTCACCGGCACGGCCAAAGAGGAGCCGCAGGTAGTCCTGAATCTCGGTGACCGTGCCGACGGTGGAGCGGGGGTTGTGGCTGGTCGACTTCTGGTCAATCGAGATCGCCGGTGAGAGCCCCTCAATGGCATCCACGTCCGGCTTGTCGACCTGGCCAAGGAACTGGCGGGCATAGGCGGACAGACTTTCGACGTAACGACGCTGGCCTTCAGCGAAGATCGTGTCGAAGGCCAGAGAGCTCTTGCCACTGCCACTGACGCCGGTGAACACCACCAGGCTGTTGCGCGGAATGGTGAGGTCGAGGTTGCGCAGGTTGTGCTGGCGGGCGCCCCGCACCCGGATCACGTCTTCGACGCTGCCGTCGAGGTTGAGGGTGTGATCCGCCGTTGGCGCCTGCTTCGGCGAGCCCTTCTTCTTTGCCGCCGGCTTCCCTGCCGGCTTGGGTGCTGTTGTGTCCTGCCCGTTGACGCCAGCCAAGCGACCCATGCCTTCTGTTCGTCAGCCAGTCATTGTACGAAGCCGCACCGGGCGGCGAGTCAGGCCGCGCCCCGGCCCAGCAGGCTGGCGGCGTAGCTGTGGGCCTCACCGGAATCACCACCGGCCAACTCGGCCAGTTCCCGCTGCCGCGCCTGGGTGTCCCGCAGGTGGGACACCCGCGTCAGCGTGCGGCCGTCCTCCACCTGCTTGCTCACCTGGAAGTGGTGGTCGGCGGCGGCCGCAACCAGGGGCTGGTGGGTGACGCAGAACACCTGGCGTTGCTGGGCCAGGCGCCGCAACAGCGCCGCGATCGCGCCGCTCACCCGGCCGCTGACGCCGGCGTCGATTTCATCGAAGAGCAGGGTGACGTGGGGATCGGCCGCCGCCAGGCAGGTGGTGAGCGCCAGCAGGAAGCGGCTCATCTCGCCACCGGAGGCCACCTCCTGCAGCGGGGCCAGGGGCTGGCCGGGGTTGGCCGAGAACAGGAACTGGACCAGATCGGCGCCGTCATCTTTTGGTGCGACGGCCTCCAGCGCCACGCTGAAGCGCACATTGGCGAGGCCAAGCGGTCTGAGTGAATGAGTCAGTTGCTCCTCCAGGAGACGGGCCGCCTCGCTGCGCCTGGTGCTGAGCAGGGCGCAGGCCCGATCCCGCGCGCTGCGGGCAGCGGCCTCAGCGGTCTCCAGGCTTGCGAGCGTCTGGGCTTCGCCGCCGGGGGCCAGCAGCAACCGCAGCTGGTCACGCCGGGCAATCAGGCCGGCGAGATCCTGGCCATGGCGGCGCTCCAGGCCCTTGAGCTGGGCGATCCGCTCCTGCAGACCGGCCAGGCCGGCCGGATCGCTCTCCAGGGCGGCGCCGTAGCGCTCCAGGCCGCGGGCCAGATCCTGCAACTGCTGCAGGGCCTCGCCGCAGCGCTGCTGTAGCGGCTCCAAGCTGCCGTCGAGGGCGGTGATCAGTTGCAGTTCCTGCTCGCAGGCGCCGAGATGGTCGAGAACCGACGGGGCCTGCTCGGCCCCTTCCACCAACCGGCCCAGCAGTAGAATCACCCCCTCCTGCAGCCGCACGCCGTGGGAGAGACGGTCCTGCTCAACTTCAAGCGCCTGCCGCTCGCCTGGATCGTCGAGATGGGCCGCGTCGAGATCCTCGAGCTGCTGCTGCTGAAGCTGGCGGCCTTGCTCCAGTTGCTCGCGATCGGCTCGGGCGGCCTCAAGAGCAGCCGCCGCCTGCTTCCAGCTCTGGTGGGCGGCGCGGACCGGGCCGAGGGCCGCCGCCAGGGGCTCACCGCCAAAGCGATCCAGCCAGCGGCGCTGCTGGCCGGGGCGGGCGAGTTGGCGGGTCTGGCCCTGAACGGTGAGCTCCAGCAGCAGGGGCCGCAGCTCCAGCAGCTGGCTGCGGTTGACGGCCACGCCGTTGAGGCGGCTGCGGCTCTGGATGCGCTCGCCGCTCTGCCGCCACTCACGGCTGAGCAGCAGCTCCGGCTCGTCGCCATCCAGGTTGCCATCGAGCTGCTGGGCCTGGAGCCAGGCCTGCAGCGGCGGCGAAGAGGCAAAACTGGCCTCAATCAGGCCACGGTCACAGCCCTGGCGCAGCAAGCGGCTGCCCTGGTTGGCCGGGCCGCCGCCAAGCAGGGCATCCAAGGCATCGAGCAGCAGCGACTTGCCGGCACCGGTTTCGCCGGTGAGCACCGTAAAGCCCCGGTCGAAGCTGAGCTCCAGGCCGTCAATCAGAGCGATGTTCTCAAGGCGCAGACCCGTGAGCACCAGGGTCTCCGGTCAGGGACCCGACCGTAGCGAGGGTTGGATTCGTTTAGAAGGGAATCAACGATTCCTGAGGGGGCGATTGACTCTCCCGACCACGACGGGGCTCAGCGATTTCACCGAAGCCGCTGGCCTGCTCCGCTACGACCCGGCCGCCATCAGTCGGATTTATGCCGGCCATCCCAGGCGGCTGTTCCGGCGGGTCTGGCAGACCCTGGTGCCGATCGGTCTGTTTCTGCTCGGTGTGGGTTTCGATCGCTTCAGCGGCCGGCTGGCCAACAAGGAGCGTGCCCAGGCCAGGGCGCGGCAATGCACTGAGCTGCTGGCCAGCCTCGGCCCGGCCTTCATCAAGGCCGGCCAGGCCCTCTCCTCACGTCCCGACATCGTGCCGCCGCTGTTGCTCGATGAGCTCGCCGGCCTGCAAGACCAGCTGCCGGGCTTCGACAGTGAGCTGGCGATGGCCTGCATCGAAGAAGACCTGGGGGCAGCGGTGGGTGAGATCTACGCCCAGCTCGATCGTGAACCGATCTCGGCGGCCTCCCTGGGCCAGGTGCACCGCGGCCGGCTCAAGGATGGCCAGGCGGTGGCGGTGAAGGTGCAGCGTCCGGGGCTGCGCGAGCAGATCACGCTCGATCTCTACATCGTGCGCAACATCGCCAGCTGGCTGAATCGCAACGTCAGCCTGATCCGCAGCGACCTGGTCGCCCTGATCGACGAGCTCGGCATGCGGGTGTTCGAGGAGATGGACTATCTCCACGAAGCGGAGAATGCCGAAGCCTTCGCCAGGCTCCACCAGCACAATCCCCGCATCGCCGTGCCGGCCATCTACCGCCAGGCCACCAGCCGGCGGGTGCTGACGATGGAATGGATTGATGGGGTCAAGCTCACCAACCTCAAGGCCGTCGAAGCCCTCGGCATCGACCCCGATGACATGGTCCAGGTGGGGGTGAACTGCTGCCTGGAGCAACTGCTGGAACACGGCTTCTTCCACGCCGATCCCCACCCCGGCAACCTGCTGGCGATGGCCGACGGCCGGCTGGCCTTCCTGGATTTCGGCATGATGAGCGAAGTGAGCCGGGCCTCACGCACCGGCCTGATCCAGGCGGTGGTGCACCTGGTCAACCGAAATTTCGATGCGCTCTCCACCGATTTCGTCACCCTCGGTTTCCTGGGCGAGAAGGTGAACCTGGCACCGATCGTGCCGGCGTTCGAGTCGGTGTTCGGCCAGGCCCTGGAGATGGGGGTGAGCCGGATGGATTTCAAGGCCGTCACCGACGACCTCTCCGGGGTGATGTATCGCTTCCCCTTTCAGGTACCGCCCTATTACGCCCTGATCATTCGTTCGCTGGTGACGCTGGAGGGCATTGCCTTGAGCGTGGATCCGGAGTTCAAGATCCTCGGTGCCGCCTATCCCTACTTCGCCCGTCGGCTGATGGAGGATCCCGACCCGGATCTTCGCCGCAGCTTGCGCGAGATGCTCTTCGACGGTGACGACTTCCGCTGGCAGCGGCTGGAGAGCCTGATCAGCAGCGCTTCCCTGCAGGAGCAGCTGGATGTGGAGGGATTGCTGGATCAGGTGCTGGATTTCCTCTTCTCCGCCAACGGTGGGATGCTGCGCCAGCAGCTGGTGGACGGCCTGGTGGATCAGGTCGATGCGCTCGGTTGGCGGGCGTTTCAGAGGCTGGGTCGGCGACTGCCGAAGCGGTTGCAGCCCCCCGGGCTGCGCTCCAGGCCCGTGGTCGCCATCGAGAGCGATCCGTTACTGAACCTGGAGCCCATTCAACCCCTGCTGGAGATCCTGCGCCAACTGCCGGGTTTCGAGCCCCAACTGCTGCTGAACCGCCTGCCACGACTGCTGGCCGAACCGGACCTGCGCCGCATGGGCGTCAAGGTGGCCCAAGGGTTGGCCGAACGCAGCGTGGTACGGCTGCTGCGGGACGTGCTTGTGACCCAGGAGATCCGTAGCGAAGCGGGATTGACGCCAGCGACAAGCTTCTAGAGTTCGGCTGCGAACAGGAACGCACCTTGCCCAAACGCTCGAAACTCCTTGGGGCCCTGCTCGGTCTCAGTCTCAGCCTGGCTGGGCCAGGGCTGCAGGCGGCCGAGCAGATCGTTTTGGTGAGCGGAGCCTTCCGCCGCTCGATTCCTGTGGCCGATTTCACCCATCTCGCTGAAACAGGCCAGGCCAGGGGCCTTCTGGCCGATCTGCTCAGCTTGAGCCGCCAAGATCCTGCTGAGGTTTCGAAGCTACTGAATCAGCCTGTGTCACTGCCGCTGGTGCTGACCAGCCGCCTGCTGGGCACTCGAATCGGCGAGGTTCTGCTGGAGCGTCTGGCCCGGATCATCGCGCCACTCAGCGCTCCTCAGACTGGCGTTCCGGCACTCCGGGCCGCCGTGATCCTGGGTCTCCATGCAGGCGACGGCACGATCACCCCAGTCGGCTTCCTGCAGGCCTACCCGGTTAATGAATTGGCGATCAGCCTGCCGGCCCTGGTTGCCCTAGCTGACAAGGCCAGTTCGATTGCCGATCTGGTGCGCTTCTTCTCGGAATCACCGCTCGATGGCCTGCGCGAGGAGGCTGAGCCTCCAGCCCAACCGAAGGAGCCCTGAGCCGGCGCGTAGATTCGAATCCGCCCCTTTTGCTTCGATCGTGCCCGTTCTCTCCGCTCTCAGACGTCTGGGCGCGAGGCCGACGATGCAGGACTGGCCAGGTCTGATCGAAGCCTATCGGCGCTGGTTGCCGGTCACCGATCAGACGCCGGTGGTGACCCTGCGCGAGGGGGCGACCCCCTTGATCCCGGCCCCATCGCTTGCTGAGCGCATCGGACGTGGCGTCCGGGTCTTTCTCAAATACGACGGCCTCAATCCCACCGGCAGCTTCAAGGATCGGGGGATGACGATGGCGGTGAGCAAGGCCAAAGAAGCGGGCGCCGAAGCGGTGATCTGCGCCAGCACCGGCAACACCTCAGCCGCCGCCGCCGCCTATGCCCGCCGCGGCGGCATGCGGGCCTTTGTGATCATCCCCGACGGCTATGTCTCCCAGGGGAAACTGGCCCAGGCCCTGGTGTACGGCGCCGAAGTGCTGGCCGTGAAAGGCAACTTCGATCGGGCCCTTTCGATCGTGCGCGAGCTGGCCGATCGCTATCCGGTCACCCTGGTGAACTCGGTCAATCCCTACCGCCTGCAGGGCCAGAAGACAGCGGCCTTCGAGGTGGTCGATGCCCTCGGTGAGGCCCCGGACTGGCTCTGCATTCCGATGGGCAACGCCGGCAATATCAGCGCCTATTGGATGGGTTTTCAGGAGTATCAGGCGGCGGGCCACTGCCGCCGCCTGCCGCGGATGATGGGCTTCCAATCGAGCGGCTCAGCGCCGCTGGTGCTGGGCCACACCGTGGAGCAGCCCGACACCATTGCCACGGCGATCCGGATCGGCAATCCCGCCAATCGCGAGAAGGCCCTGTTGGTGCGCGAACAGAGCGGTGGCGCCTTCCAGGCCGTGACCGACCAGGCCATCCTGGAGGCCTACAAGCTGCTGGGCCGCGAGGAAGGCATCTTCTGCGAGCCCGCCAGTGCCGCCTCGGTGGCCGGACTGCTGCAACACAGTGATGAGCTGCCAGCAGGCGCCACGGTGGTGTGTGTGCTCACCGGCAATGGCCTCAAGGATCCCGCCACCGCCATCGACAACAGCGACGGCAGCTTCCACGCCGGCCTGGACCCTGAGGTGGATGTGGTGGCCTCTGTGATGGGCTTCTGAGCGCTCCGGCGCCGACAACCTGCTGACTGCTTACCGCGATGTCGAGGACATGGCTGAGGGCATCGCCTGCGGAGAACGGCCACGAGCTGCTGAAACAGGCTGGCCACTGCGGGGGTGTCGGCATGCCTCCAATCGCACCACCGCAAACATCTCCAGAGGCCTGAAACCGGTCGTTAGGCCATGACTGCGGCAGAAAAAGCCTTAGCCAGTCGAGGAACTGGCCGAAATCGGGCTGCGGAAAACCGCGCCGGCATCGGGGAGAACCGGCAGAGAACTCGACCGCCGAAGTGCGCCAACGTTTCCCCCAGGCAGGGGAATTTGTGGGAAACGTTTGATCAAGGGTTCATGGTCTTTTTCATTCCCCAATCAACAAAGCTGAAAAACCTTGAAATCACTGGGCTTCAAACGTTTTCCACCGGTTTCCACAACCCCTACGGCTACGGGTCTTTTCTTCTTTTTTTTAATCCTTTTAAACCCGTAGTGAGCAGAAGCAAAAAGAGCGTGATCGCCCTGGCTTGTGGCTCTGTGCCGTTGCGGATGGAGCCCGGTTGTGGAACCGTGGTGGGGCCTGTGGCGGGGTGTCTGTCCCCGATGTGTCAAACGCCATGAAGCTGGTCTGCTCCCAGAGCGAACTGAGCACCAGCCTTCAGCTGGTCAGCCGGGCGGTCGCCAGTCGTCCGACCCACCCCGTGCTCGCCAACGTGCTGCTCACCGCTGATGCCGGCACCGGCCGGCTCAGCCTCACCGGCTTCGATCTCAGCCTCGGCATCCAGACGAGCCTGCCGGCGGCGGTGGAAACCAGCGGCGCCATCACCCTGCCCTCCCGCCTGTTCGGCGAGATCGTCTCGCGGCTCTCGCCCGAAAGCCCGATCACGCTCAGCTGCGAGGAAGGCCAGGAGCAGGTGGAGCTCACCAGCCTCTCGGGCAGCTACCAGATGCGGGGCTTATCGGCCGAAGACTTTCCCGATCTGCCGTTGCTGCAGACCGGCGCCCCGATCCGCCTCAACGTGGATGCGCTGGTGAAAGGCCTGCGCGCCACCTTGTTTGCCAGCAGCGGCGATGAGGCCAAGCAACTGCTCACCGGCGTGCACCTCGGCCTGGAGGCCCGCGGCCTGGAATGCGCCGCCACCGACGGCCATCGCCTCTCGGTGCTGCGCCTCGACAATGCCGCCCAACCCTCTGACAACCAACCCAGCGACAGTGAGGCCAGCGAGAGCTTTGCCGTGACGGTGCCAGCCCGTTCCCTGCGCGAACTGGAGCGCCTGCTCTCCGGCCGTCAGTCGCAGGAGCCGGTGAGCCTGTATTGCGACCGGGGCCAGGTGGTGTTCCTCTGGGCCGACCAGGTGCTCACCAGCCGCAGCCTTGATGGCACCTACCCCAACTACGGCCAGCTGATCCCCACCAGCTTCAGCCGCAGCCTGGAAGTGGATCGTCGCGGTTTCATCACCGCCTTGGAGCGGGTGGCCGTGCTCGCCGATCAACACAACAACGTGGTGAAAATCAGCAGTGATCCGGCCGCCGGCCGCCTGCAGATCAGCGCCGATGCCCAGGACGTGGGTTCGGGCGCCGAGGAATTGGCCGCCGTGGTGAGCGGGGAGGCGATCGCCATCGCCTTCAACGTCCGCTACGTGCTCGAAGGGCTCAAGGCGATGGCCGCCGAACGGGTGGAGCTGCGCTGCAATGCCCCCACCACCCCAGCCGTTCTCGTGCCGGTGGAGGATCCCGGCTACACCTATCTGGTGATGCCCGTGCAGATCCGCAGCTGATCCCGTGCCCCTCCCCCAGCAGTTGCTGCTCAGTGACCTGCTGCGATTGCGGGTGCGTTGCGATCAGGGTCTGGAGCATGGCGCCGGCCTGATCGGCTGGATGCACCCGCCGGTGCACCGGCTGCTGGGCTGGGCGAGCAAGCCTTCCGCCTTCGGTGGCCGCCGTCTGATCTGGCGGCTGAACCAGCTGCGCGGCCTCAGTGAGCTCGAAGCGATGGTGCAGGGGGAGCCAGCTGAAACCGAGCAAAGCGTTCTCGATCGCCTGCCCACCCTGTTCGACGCGGCTTTAACCGGCAGCGATGGCAGCGTGCTCGCCACGGTGGTGGATGCGGCGGTGGAGCTGCGCACGGGCCGGATCCTGCATTACCTGGTGGCCCGCAGCGATCCCCGCCTACCGGGCAGCAGCCGCTGGCGACTGACGCCCGATCGCATCGTCGATCAGCAACCGGGCCTGGTGGCCACCGGCCTGGCCGGCCTCGACGACCTGCCGCTGGCGCGGGCCAGTGTGCGCCAGGAGCTGCTGCGCCGGTCTCGCCGCTGGAGGGATCAGATGGGCGAGGAAACCAGCCGGTTGCGTGGCCAGTTTCAGCAGGTGGGTGATCGCTTTGAGGAGCGGCTGGAGGGCTGGCTGGAAGAGCCCCGTTGGGATGACCCCGATCCCCGCGAGCCCAGCGATTCCGCTGAACCCAGCCCCCACGGCCCCCGGGCCAGCGATCCCCTTGATGACTGGGACGAAGCCGGTTGGTTAGAGCCGGAAGCTGAACGCGAATTTGAACCCGAGCTGGAACCTGACTTCGAACAGGATTTCGAACAGGAGCTGGAACAGGACGATCATCCGGATGCCCCCGCGGCGGCCCGGCGCAGCCACGACTCCAGTCGCGATCCCGATCCCTGGGTCTGAGGGCCGGATCGCCCTCCGTCAGACTGAACTCCTGTCGTCGGCCTTGCCGTGGTTGCTTCCTCGCCTTTTTCGGTGGCCGATGCCCTGCGGCGCGAAGGGCTCTCCCAGGCCGATTACGAGGAGATCGTGCGGCGGCTGGGCCGGGAGCCGAACCGGGCTGAGCTGGGCATGTTCGGGGTGATGTGGTCGGAGCACTGCTGCTACCGCAACTCCAGGCCCCTGCTGAGCGGTTTTCCCACCACCGGGCCCCGGGTGCTGGTGGGGCCAGGCGAGAACGCCGGTGTGGTGGATCTGGGCGAGGGCCAGCGGCTTGCCTTCAAGATCGAGAGCCATAACCACCCCTCGGCGGTGGAGCCGTTCCAGGGGGCGGCCACCGGCGTGGGCGGCATCCTGCGCGACATCTTCACCATGGGCGCCCGACCGATTGCCCTGCTCAATGCCCTCCGTTTTGGCCCCCTCGACGACCCCCGCAACGTTGGCCTGATCGAGGGCGTGGTGGCCGGCATCGCCCACTACGGCAATTGCGTTGGCGTACCCACCGTGGGCGGAGAAGTGGCCTTCGATCCCAGCTACAGCGGCAACCCCTTGGTGAACGCCATGGCCCTGGGGCTGATGGAAACCGAGGAGATCGTCTGCTCGGGGGCGGCCGGGGTCGGCAATCCGGTGGTCTATGTGGGCAGCACCACCGGCCGCGATGGCATGGGCGGGGCCAGCTTTGCCTCGGCCGAGCTCAGCGCCGCCTCTCTCGACGATCGCCCCGCCGTGCAGGTGGGTGATCCCTTCCTCGAGAAGGGTTTGATTGAGGCCTGCCTGGAGGCTTTCAAGAGCGGGGATGTGGTGGCCGCCCAGGACATGGGCGCCGCCGGGCTCACCTGCAGTTGTTCGGAGATGGCGGCCAAGGGTGGCCTGGGGATCGAGCTGGATCTCGATTTGGTGCCGGCGCGAGAAACGGGAATGACGGCCTACGAGTTCCTGCTCTCGGAATCCCAGGAGCGCATGCTGTTCGTGGTGAAACCAGGCCGCGAGGAGGCGCTGATGGCGCGCTTTCGCCGCTGGGGCCTGCAGGCTGCCGTGGTGGGACGGGTGCTGGAAGAGAACGTGGTGCGGGTGCTGCAACACGGTGCGGTGGCGGCCGAGGTGCCAGCCAATGCCTTGGCCGATGACACCCCGATCAACCACCATGAATTGCTCGCTGAGCCACCGGCGGAGATCCAGCGCCACTGGCAATGGCGGGAAGGCAGCCTGCCGCCGGCGCTGCGCGAAGGCATCACCCCCGCTAGCGGCCAGCTCCTGCCGTGGGGCGCGGTTCTCAAGGCATTGCTGGATGACCCCACCATCGCCAGCAAGCGCTGGGTTTACCGCCAGTACGACCAGCAGGTGCAGGCCAACACGGTGCTGTTGCCGGGTGGCGCTGATGCGGCGGTGCTGCGGCTGCGGCCCCAGGACGGGGAAGGGGCGCTTCAGGCCTCCAGCCGGGGCGTGGCCGCCACGGTGGATTGCCCCAACCGCTGGGTGGCGCTCGATCCGCAGCGCGGTGCGATCGCGGCGGTGGCAGAGGCGGCCCGCAACCTCAGTTGCGTCGGCGCCGAGCCGCTGGCTGTCACCGACAACCTCAATTTCCCTTCACCGGAAACACCCACCGGCTACTGGCAGCTGGCGATGGCCTGTCGGGGGATCTCCGAGGCCTGCACGGCCCTGGCCACGCCGGTCACCGGCGGCAATGTCTCCCTCTACAACGAAACGCGCCGGCCCGATGGCGGCCTCCAGCCGATCCAGCCCACGCCGGTGGTGGGCATGGTGGGTTTGGTTCACGACCTCACCCGGGTGACGGGCCTGGCCTGGAAGCAGGCCGGCGACACGATCTGGCTGCTGGGCGTGCCGCTGGAAACCGGCCCGGACAACCAGGCCAAGCAAGCCTCCGAGGATCGACTCGGGCTGGCCGGCAGCAGTTACCTCGAGCGGATCCATGGACGGGTCACGGGCCGCCCGCCCCGCACCGATCTGGCCCTGGAGTGCCGCGTGCAGGCCTTGCTGCGCGAAGCGATCAGCCAGGGCCTGCTGGCCTCCGCCCACGACCTCAGCGACGGCGGCCTGGCGGTGGCCGCGGCCGAGTGCTGCATCGCCTCGGGCCTGGGGGCCGAGCTGGCCTTGCCGACTGGCGACTGCCGCCTGGATCGGCTCCTGTTCGCCGAAGGCGGTGCCCGGGTGCTGGTGAGTGTGTCGCCGGCGCGGCTGCCGCAGTGGCAGGCGCTGCTGGCCTCCAAGCTGCCGGAAGCTGAACCCGGCCAGCCGGCGTTTCCCGCCCAACCGCTCGGCCAGGTGGCCGCCGATGGCCGGCTGCAGATCAGCGCTGGCGGCGCGGCGCTGCTGGGCGAGCAGGTGGACGACCTGGCCGAGATCTATGAGCAGGCCTTGCCCAGTCGTCTGGCTGCCACGGCCTGAGGCACAATGCAAGCAGCACTTTCATGGTGAACGGGCCTGTGGCTTCTGCGCACCCCAGGCTTCACCAGCCCGAGCCGGCCGAACGTCCCGATCTGCCCGAGCGGCCCGACCGGATGGAGGAGGCCTGCGGCGTCTTCGCCGTTTACGCCCCCGGCCAGCCGGTGGCCAACCTCACCTACTTCGGCCTCTACGCCCTGCAGCACCGCGGCCAGGAATCGGCTGGCATCGCCGTGTTCAACGGCGCCAAGATCAGGCTGCACAAGGACATGGGCCTGGTCAGCCAGGTGTTCGATCAGGACGTGCTGGAGCGCATGCCCGGCGACCTGGCGATCGGCCACAACCGCTATTCCACCACCGGCAGCAGCAAGGTCTGCAATGCCCAGCCCGTGGTGCTGATGACCCGGCTGGGCCCCTTCGCCCTGGCCCACAACGGCAATCTGGTCAACGCCACCGAGCTGCGCAGCTCGCTCGACCACCTCGCCGGTGAATTCACCTCCACCACCGATTCCGAGCTGATCGCCTTTGCGCTCCAGGAGGCGGTGGATGGGGGTCTGGGCTGGGAGGCGGCGATCAAGGCGGCGGCAAGCCAGTGCCGTGGTGCCTTCAGCCTGGCAATCGGTACGCCGGAAGGGCTGTTTGCGTTGCGTGATGGTTACGGGGTGCGTCCTTTGGTGTTCGGTCACATCGGCGAAAAGCACGAGGGCCAGTGGGTGGTGAGCAGCGAATCCTGCGGTCTCGACATCATCGGCGCTTCCTATGACGGTGATGTGGCACCCGGTGAGCTGATTCATTTCCAGGCCGGTGAGTCGGTGCCACTGCGGCAGCGCTGGATTGAGGAACCCGCCAAGTTGTGCGTGTTCGAGATGATCTACTTCGCCCGCCCGGACAGTCGCTTTTTCGGCGAATCGCTCTACAGCTACCGCCACCGCATCGGCATGGTGCTCGCCAAAGAATCAGAGGTGGAGGCCGATATCGTGATCGGGGTTCCCGATTCCGGCATTCCAGCGGCGATCGGTTTCTCCAAGGCCAGTGGCATTCCCTATGCCGATGGCCTGATCAAAAATCGCTATGTCGGCCGCACCTTCATCCAGCCCACCCAGGCGATGCGGGAGGCGGGTATTCGCGTCAAGCTCAATCCCCTGCCCGATGTGCTGGCCGGCAAGCGGGTGGTGGTGATCGATGACTCGATCGTGCGTGGCACCACAAGCCGCAAGCTGGTGCAGGCCCTGCGCGAGGCCGGTGCCACGGAGGTGCACATGCGCATCAGCTCACCGCCCGTCACCCATCCCTGCTTCTACGGCATCGACACCGACAACCAGGAGCAACTGATTGCCGCCCGCTACACCCTCGAAGAGATCACCGCGCATCTGGGGGTCGACTCCCTGGCCTACCTGAGCCAGGCCGGCATGCTCGAGGCCGCCCACGACAAGGCCGCCAACTTCTGCACCGCCTGCTTCGATGGCAATTACCCGATTCCGATGGATGATTCAATTCGCTCCAGCAAGCTGATGCTCGAACCGGCCGGTATTGCGGCCACGGTCTAGAACAACCACACCCGTTTAGATCAACCACTTCGACGAGAAGCATCGACCTGGAAAACGGTTCCGATCAAGGGTTTCTGCTCACAGCCGATGACGGTATCTGCCGCTGTTGGTGGGGCGCCAGGCACCCTGACTATCGCCACTACCACGACCACGAATGGGGCCACCCCACCCGTGACGACCAACGCTTGTTCGAAAAGATCTGCCTGGAGGGCTTTCAATCGGGCCTCTCCTGGCTCACCATCCTGCGCAAACGCGAGAATTTCCGCGAGGCCTTCGATGGCTTCGACTTCACCAGGATCGCCGCCTACAACGACGGCCCGGCCGTGGCCCGTCTGCTCGGCAATGCGGGCATCATCCGCCACCGCGGCAAGATCAAGGCCACCATCCACAACGCCCGCCGCGCCCTGGAGCTGGTGGAGGCCTACGGCAGCCTGGCCGCCTACCTCTGGCAGTGGGAGCCGCCTGGTCGGGAGCCCGATCTCGGCAGCGCGCCCGCCCATTCCCCCCTTTCCAGCAGCACCCGCACGTCCAAGGCCCTGAGTGCCGACCTCAAGGCACGGGGCTGGATGTTCGTTGGCCCGACCACGGCCTATGCCCTGATGCAGGCCTGTGGACTGGTGAATGATCACCTGGAGGGATGCGCCAGCTTTGCCGCCGTTGAGGAGCTGCGGGCTGGCTTTGTGCGGCCGGCTTCCTGCCGTCTCTGACTGAACCGCTGCTGGTTAAGTGTGCTTTCTCACCAGGTCATTCAGCGATCAGCAGCCGCTGGAGGCATTGCTGAGGAGTGAGGCCACCGAGAGCCATGTGGCACCTGCTGCCGTTATAGATCCCCAGATAGCGGGGTAGCCAGCGGT